>Ga0187815_10000273_pt1 | contig 25975 bp, 25 predicted proteins | sample NC_S_5_FD_132962 | JGI IMG/M metagenome (GOLD analysis project Ga0187815, IMG submission 132962) | Wetland sediment microbial communities from Neuse River Estuary, North Carolina, USA - ASW-S_5 | ecosystem: Environmental > Aquatic > Freshwater > Wetlands > Sediment | place: USA: North Carolina...
GCGTCCAGCGCCTGCGCCTCGGCGATGCGGTCCACCGCGAAGCTGCGCAGCGCCTCGCGGTCGTGGTCCCACACGTCGAGGTACCAGTTGTCGCGGTAATGGGTGAGGCGTTGCGGCGATACGCTGCGGCGGCTGTCGCCACCGGTGGTGCGCGCACGGTAGCGGAAACGCAGCTGACGGCGCTCCAGCACCGCACCGGCCACGATGCGGAACGCCTGCTGGTCGAGCTTGCGCGCGCCCCACGGGATCACGCGGATGCGCTCGACCGGCAGCGCCTTGCCGCTGCCGCGGTCGGACAAGAGGTGCTCGATGCGCGACTTGAACGGTGCCAGCGCGCCGGCGAGCACGCCCGGGCCGCTGCGGCCGATCAGCTCGTTCAAGGCCAGCAGCGCCGCCAGCTCGTCGGAGGTGAGCCACAGGCCCGGCAATTCGAAGCGTTCGCCCTCGCCCTGCTCGTAGCGGAACGCGGCATGCTCGCCGCCCGCGCTCTCGATCGGTGCGCCCAGCGCATCGCGCAGGAAGCCGATGTCGCGGTACAGCGTGGCACGCGAGCACTCCAGCTCGTCCATCAGCTTGGGCAGCGGCACCGGGTAATGCGCCGACTTCAGCAGGCGATGCAGGGTAAGGATGCGTTCGTAGCGGTCCATGGCGGGCTCGGTGATCGCGGCGGCGATGCTTGACGGGATTTCTAGCATGGGTACGCGTGCCGACGCCCGCAAGCCTGCCAAACGTTTGCCTAACCCGCGCGCACGGCGGCTGGCTTAAGCTTGGAACTCCCGCCTTCCCCGGACGGTACCGATCGATGCAATCCACCCGCGCGTGGCCCGACACGCTCGCCGCCGGCCCGGCGAGCGCCCGCCCGACCCGTGCCGCGGCGCTGCTGCAGGTGCTGGCGATCGGCGGCTACGGGGTATGGCTGTGGCTGGGCCTTTCCCTGCTGCTGGGGCTGAGCAGGCTGGGTCGCAACAGCACTCTGGCCCCGCTGGGGCTGGGCGCCGTGCTGGTGGGAGCCGGCCTGCTGCTGGCCTGCCTGCGGGTGCCAGGGCTTGCGCGCTGGCACGGCTGGCAGCCGCGCCCGGGACATCGCCCCACGCGTTCCGCGCTGATGGCCCTGGCGACCTGGTTGCCGGTGCTGGCGGTGGCGGGACTGGCGCACGGCGACAACAGCTTCTGGGCGACCCGCTTGGCGGGTGCGCTGCTGATGCTGTGCAGCCTCGTCAGCCTGTTGCAGGCCACCCACGACGACCGCGCCTGCCTGCCGGCTCCGCTGCAACGCGCGACCGCCCTGCTGCCAGCCTGCCGCATTACCACCGCGGCCTACATTGGCGGTCTCTGGCTGTGGCTGATGGTGCGGGTGCAAGGCGAGTTCGATGGCGGTCGCAATGCCTATCTGTGGATCCTGTTGCTGCTGGCGCTGGCGCTCTGCCTGGGCCTGCTCGAAAGCGGGATGTGGCAATCCCTGCGCGAACCCGAGGCGGTCTCCGGCGAGGCCACGGTGGGCCGCAGCCGACTCCCGGCGCGTCTCGTCGCAGCGCTGCTGACCTATGCACTGCCCTGCGCGGCACTGCTGTTGGGCGGCAGCTCGGGCAGCCTGCTGGCGGCCGCGCTCGCCGCACCCAGCGGCATGCTGGGCCAGTTGCTGGAGCGTTACCTGTACGAGATTGCGCTGGGCGATGCGGCAGCCGCGAAACCCGCTTCACCGGCCCGTGTTCATTGAAAATTCAAGCCGCTCCGTTAAGGTGTTCGACTTACAATTGTTTAACGAAACGGAATCCCCATCGATGAACAAGACCCTGATCGCCGCCCTGCTGTTGGCGGCCTGCACCAGCTTCGCCGTGCAGGCGCAAGACGCCGACAACAACAGCAGCGCCAACAACGGCGGCTGGACCGGTTCCGGCGAATTCGGCTACGCCTCCGCCACCGGCAATACCCGCTCGCAGAACATCAACGCCAAGCTCGGCCTGAGCCAGGAAAACGAGCAGTGGAAGAACAACTTCTTCCTCGACGTGTTGCGCACCAAGGTGCAGCAGAAGGTGATCGACCAGGCCGGCAACACCATCCACGAATTCACCACTACGGCCAACCGCTACGACGGCGGCGCCTCGGTGGGTTACAAGCTCGACCCGCGCAGCTACATCGTGGGCGCGGCCCGCTACGACCACGACCAGTTTGGCGCCAACCTGTGGCAGGGCGTGGTCTCGCTGGGCTACGGCTACATCGCGCTGAAGGATGCCCGCAACGAACTGTCCTTCGAAATCGGCCCCGGTTACAAGGAATACCGGCCGGCGGAGCTCACCGTGGTCACCAATGGTGTTTCCACCAAGGAAGTGCAGCCCGTGCAGCACGAGGTGGTGGCCCGCGGCCTGGTCAACTACAAGTTCCGCCTCACCGACAACACTTCGTTCGAGGACACGTTCCTCACCGAAGCGGGCTCCAAGAACACCTACATCCAGAATGACGCTGGCCTCGCGGTCAGCATGACCAAGAAGCTGGCGCTGAAAGTGAGCTTCCAGGTCCGCCACAACAGCACCGTGCTGCTGGGCATCAAGAAGACCGACACGCTGACCACCACCAACCTGGTCTACAACTTCTGACCGGCGGTCGATAGATCGCTGGTCAGCGCAATCCACGGATGGATTGCACGCCGATCAAGCCCCAAGGTGCTTGATCGGTGGGGCCATGTCCGACTGCAAGCCGGGCTTGGCAAGTCGAGAAAGTGCAGGCAAGCACTTTCTCGACATCATGTTAGGGATATGCACCTGCAAAACGGCCCCAGCCACCAGCAGGGCCGCTTTCGTTCCGGAGTCAGACTCCCAGAAACGCGGCAGCGCCCTGCGCGAACAGCGCCTGCGCCACCATCCGCCCCAGCGGCTCGGCATCTTCGCCGTCCGCCTGTGCGTGCAGCAGGCGGCCGCTGGCCGCATCGCCCACCAGGCCGCACAGGTGCAGGCCGCGCTCGGTGGCCGTGCACCATGCGCCCACCGGCACCGTGCAGCTGCCGCCCAGCGCCTGGTTCATCGCGCGCTCGGCGCTCACCTCCAGCCGCGTGTCGGCGTCGTCCAGCACGGCGAGCAGGGCCAGCGTGATCAGCTGGTCGGCGCGCGCCTCGATCGCGATCGCCGCCTGCCCCGGCGCCGGCAGCCAGTCCGGCGCGGCGAGCCGGCTGCGGATGCGCGCGGCCAGGCCCAGCCGCTCCAATCCGGCGCAGGCCAGCACGACCGCGTCGTAGCGGCCGGCATCCAGCTTCGCCAGCCGCGTGCCCACGTTGCCGCGCAGGTCCAGCAGCTCCAGGTCCGGCCGCAGCGCGCGCAATTGCGCCTGCCGGCGCAGCGAGGACGTGCCCACCTTGGCACCCGGCGGCAGTGCGCCGAGGTCGGCGTAACGGTTGCTGACGAAGGCATCCGCCGCATCCGCGCGCGGCAGGATCGCCGGCAGCGCGAAGCCCGGTTCCAGCTCCGCCGGCACGTCCTTCAGCGAATGCACGGCGAGGTCGGCGCGGCCTTCCAGCATCGCCACCTCCAGCTCCTTGAGGAACAGCCCCTTGCCACCGATCGTCGCCAGCGGCTTGTCGAGGATCTCGTCGCCGCGCGTGGACAGCGGCACCAAGTCCACCATCAGCCCCGGATGGGCCGCGCGCAGCAAGGCCGCCACATGCTCGGCCTGCCACAGCGCGAGCGCGCTCTTGCGGGTGGCGATGCGCAAGGTGTTCGGGGTCATGCGGGCTCCACGATCTGACTTGTGCGCCATTGTCGCCGATGCCACGACCGCTGCGCAGGCAGCGACGAAGCGCCGCGGCACTCAGCCCATGCGCAGCAGCTTGCGCAACGCCGGCAGGTTGCGCCGGCTCACCTCGGGGCTGAAGTCGGTGCCGGCGAGACGGGCCAGCACGCGACCGTCGGGGAGGCTCCTCAGGCCGAGCAAACGGGCGGGCGGCACCAGGCAGTTGCGGTGCAGGCGGATCAGCTGGTCGGGATAAGCCTCCTCCAACTGGCGCAGCGACTCGTCGATCAGGAGTTCGCCGCCGGCGTGCCGCATGCACACGTATTTCTCCTCGGCGAGCAGGCAGATCACATCGTCCAGCGCCACGCGGACCTGTTCGTCGCGCACGCGCGCATGCAGCCACGCGGTGGCGGCGCGCGGCGCCTCGGCCAGCCGCTTGCGCGCGCGTTGCAACGCCTCGCGCAGGCGCTCCAGCCGCACCGGCTTCAGCAGGTAATCCACCGCGTCCAGCTCGAAGGCGTGCAGCGCGTGGTTCTCGTAGGCGGTGCAGAACACCACCTGCGGCCGGGCGCGCCCCGCCAGCCGTGCGGCCAGCACCAGGCCGTCGAGGCCGGGCATGTTGATGTCGAGCAGCAGCAGATCGGGCTGCAGTTCACCGAGCGCGGCCAGCACAGCCTCGCCATCGCCCACGCTGCCGGCCAGTTCCACACCTTCGCACTCGCCCAGCAGCGTGGCGAGCCGCATGCGCGCCAGCGGTTCGTCATCGACGATCAGGACGCGCATCGTCATTCTCCTTGCTCTTCGACGACCCGTTCTTCAACGGCCCGTTCTCCAGCGGCAGCTGCAGACTTACCACGTAACGCTCGCCCTGCGGCCCGGCCTGCACCACCGCACGCGGGCCGTAGCGGAACGCCACACGCCGGCGCACGCTGTCCAGGCCATGGCCGTTGCCGCCGCGCGCGGGCGAGGGCGGCAGCGGGTTGGCGATTTCGATCACGATGCCGTCGCCGCGGCGTTCGCCGCGCAGCGTCACCACGCCGCCCTCGCGCAGGGGCTGGACGCCATGCCGCACCGCATTCTCCAGCAACGGCTGCAGCAGCAGCCGCGGCAACGGGAAGTCGGGCGGCAAGTCGTCCAGCTCGCGCAGCACGCGCAGGCGCTCGCCGAGGCGCAACTGCTCGATCGCGAGGTAACGGTCGAGCAGGGCCAGCTCCTCGCCCAGCGTGCCGTCGCCCTGCTCGTGCTGGCCCAGCGCGGCGCGGAACAGCTCGGCCAGGTCCTCCACCGTGCGTTCGGCCGCCGCCGGATCCACCGGGATCAGCGCCGCCACGGTGTTCATGCTGTTGAACAGGAAGTGCGGGCGGATGCGTGCCTGCAGCGCCTCCACCTGCGCCCGCGTCACTGCGGCGAGGCGCAACCGCCACTGCGCGGCGACGTAGAAATAGCGCAGGATGGCCGCACCGAGCAGGGCGGCGATCAGCACGTTGTCGAGCACGAAGGTCGCCGCGCCGTCGCTGAGCAACCCCATCCGCAAGGCCTCGTCCAGACCGTGCGCCACCCAGCTGGCCGCGCCGACGATCGGCATGATCAGCAGCCACGCGGCGAGGTAGGGCAGGTGTCCGCGCAGCCGCTGCAGCCACGCCCGCAGCAGGCACAGCGTCACGCCGATCACCAGCGCCAGCCAGGTCACGAAGAGAATGCCCACACTGTAGCCGGAGAGGTCGCGATGGTCGCCAGCGGCCAGCCACACCACGGTGGCGGCGAGCGCACCGGTCACCAGCAGGGTGAACAGCACCGGCAGGCTGCAGAAATCCGGCAGCGGACTCGGTTCGTCGTGCTGGCGGAAAAGGGTGAGGCGCATGCGCAGAGTATGCCGCAGCGCGAGGCCTATTCAGCCCAGCCGCCGGCCCAGCCAGGTGCGCAGGTCGGCGATTTCCTCGGCACAGACCGCATGCGCCATCGGGTAGCTGTGCCAGTCCACGCGGTAGCCCAGGCTTTGCAGCAGGTCGCGGCTGGCGCTGCCGCGCGGCGGAATCACCACCGGATCGAGGCTGCCGTGCGCCTGGAAGATCGGCACGTCCGCATTCGCCGCACTGCGTTCGGCGGCCAGCGTGTCGGCGATCGGCAGGTAGGTGGACAGCGCCACGATGCCGGCCAGCCGCGATGCGTGGCGCAGGCCAGCGGCCAGCGCGATCGCACCGCCCTGCGAGAAGCCGGCGAGGAAGATGCGCTCGTCGGGCACGCCGCGTTCGCGCTCGCGGCCGATCAGCGCCTCGGTGGCGGCGATCGAGGCGCGGATGCCGGCTTCGTCCTGCTGCGCCAGCAGGTCGAAGCCGTGGATGTCGTACCACGCGCGCATCGGCATGCCGCCGTTAATCGTCACCGGCCGCACCGGCGCATGCGGAAACACGAAGCGCAGCGCCGGCCAGTCCGCCGCCACCAGCTCGGGCACGATGGGCGCGAAGTCGTGGCCGTCCGCACCCAGGCCATGCAGCCACAGGATGCTGTAGCGGGGATTGGCAGCGGTTTCGTGTTCGACGGCGGGGAGCAGTGCGGGCATGGCGGGGATCGTGGCGGAAAGACGCACAGCTTAGCGCCTGCGATGATCCCTGCCCGCGCCTCCCCCGCCGCGAGCCGCGTTTCAGGCCGCCTCGCCCAGCCGCGCCAGCGCCCGCTGGTGCGAGGCATGGATACTGTCGCGCTCGGGCGTGGTGCCGTGGGCGAGATGGGCGATCCACTCGTCGGTCGTCATCACCGCGGCATAGCGCGACTGCTCCACCACCGCGAACACGCGGTGGATTTCCTCGGCCGTGGCGGCGCCGGCGCGGTTCGCGTAGGGCACGCTGCCGGAGGCATCCATCAGGAATTCCACCTGCAGGCCGGCGTCGAAAGCGTGCTTGATCGTGGTGTCGTTGCAGTTGTGGGTCATGTAGCCCACCACGGCCAGCGTGTCGATGGCCTGCGCCTGCAGCCAGTCGCCGAGGTCGGTGCCGGCGAAGGCGCTGGGCAGAGTCTTGCGCAGGTAATGCTCGCGCCTGCGGCTGGCGACGACCGCGTGCAGCTCCCAGCCGCGCGAACCGGTGGCGAACAGCGGCGCGTCGGCCGGCGAGGACTGCTGCACCACGATCACCGGGATGCCGGCGGCATGCGCCGCATCCATCGCGCGGCCGATGTTGCGCAGCGAGTCGGCCACCGGCGGATACTGGATGCGCAGGCCGCCGCTCTCGTACTCGTTCTGTACATCGACAACGACCAGTGCGCGGCGCGGCTTACGGACTTCGGTCATGGCTGCATTCCTCGGAGGCATGGGACGGTTCGTCCCGGTGACGGCATGATCCGCGCCTGCAGGCCTCGACAGAAGTGGCCTGATTGCCAGACTTGGTTAGAATCGGGCCAAATCGATACGAGGACATGGGCATGACCACGACGCACGTGGCGGTAGTGGCGTTCGACCGGATCCGGCCGTTCCACCTGTCGGTGCCTTGCGCGGTATTCGGCGAGGCAGCCGGCGACGAAGCGCCGCCGTTCGAGCTGCGTGTATGTGCTGCCGAGCCCGGCGAGCTGCGCACCCTGGCCGGCTTCGGCATCGTGGCCCGGCACGGACTGCGCGCGCTGGCCTGGGCCGACATCGTGGTGGTGCCGTCTTGGCGCGATCCGCAGGAGACGCCGCCGACGCCGCTGCTGGCCGCGCTCAGGCGGGCGCATGCGCGCGGCGCGCTGGTGGTGGGCCTGTGCGTGGGCGCCTTCGTGCTGGCCGAGGCAGGCCTGCTCGACGACCGCCGCGCCACCACGCACTGGCGCTGGGCCGCACGCTTCGCGGAACGCTATCCGCGGGTGCGGGTCGATCCCGAGGTGCTGTACGTGGACGAGGGCGATGTACTCACCTCGGCCGGCACCGCCGCGGGCATCGACTGCTGCCTGCACGTGCTGCGCCGCCGCCTCGGCGCGGAGGTGGCGAACCGCGTGGCGCGCACCCTGGTGGTGCCGCCGCACCGGCAGGGCGGCCAGGCGCAATACATCGAGCAGCCGGTGCTGGCGGCCGCACACGACACGCCGCTGACGAAGACGCTGGACTGGGCCGCGCGCCACCTCGGCGAGGCGCACAGCCTCGACTCACTGGCCGCGCGCGCCGCGATGAGTCGACGCAGCTTCACCCGCCACTTCCGCCAGCACACCGGCACCACCGTGGGCCAGTGGCTGCTGACGCAGCGGCTGGCGCTGGCCCAGCGCCTGCTGGAAACCACCGCGCAGCCGATCGAACGCATCGCCGAACGCGCCGGCTTCGGCACTGCGCTGTCCATGCGCCAGCATTTCGCTGCGGCGCTGCACACCACGCCATCGCTGTACCGCCGCGAGTTCCGCGGCGGCTGAGCCTTAGTTCGCCGGCAAGCCCAGCTCCTGCGCGAAGAACGTGAGCATCAACGCGGTGTTGCCCACGCGCTGACTGAACGGCGCGCCGATGCCGTGGCCGGCGTTCATGCGCGTGAGCAGCAGGATCGGCTGGCCCGAGCTGGTGGCGTTCTGCAGCGCAGCCGTGAACTTGCGCGACTGCCACGGCGCCACGCGCGGATCGTTCGCGCCGGTGGTCATCAGCACCGCGGGATAGGCCGCGTGCGGCCGCACGTTCTGCAGCGGCGAATACGCCAGCGTGGCCTTGAACTGCACGGGATCGGCCACGCTGCCGTATTCGGGCACGTTGTACGCGCCGTTGGCGAACTCGGTTTCGTGGCGAAGCATGTCGTAGATGCCCACCATGCTCACCACGGCGCGGTAGTCCTGCGGATGCTGCACCAGGGAGGCGCCCATCAGCAGGCCGCCATTGCTGCCGCCGAGGATGCCGAGGTGCTTGCGGTCGGTCCAATGCGTATCGACCAACGCCAGTGCGGCAGCGTGGAAGTCGTCGAACACGTTCTGCTTGTGCAGCCGCTGGCCCTGCTCGTGCCACAGCTCGCCGTTCTCGTTGCCGCCACGGATGCTGGCGAAGGCGAGCACGCCGCCGCGCTCCAGCCAGACCAGCTCGGGGCCTACGAAGTGCGGCGACACGGGAATGTCGAAGCCGCCGTAGCCGTAGAGGATGGCGGGCCGCGCACCGTTCGGCGTCACGCCCCGCATGGCCAGCACGATGATCGGGATCTTCGTGCCGTCCTTCGAGCTGCCGTCGATGCGGTGCATCTCCACCTTCGAGTAGTCGGCGGCGGGCTTCACCTCGAACACGGTCTTCAGCGTGCCGCGCCGCGCGTCGTAGCCGGCCCAGCGCGAAGGCAAGGTCCAGCCGCCGTAGTCGATCAGCGCGTGGTCCTGGCCCTGTTCGGCGGCGATGCCGTCGATGCCGATGCCGTGCGCCGGCAGCGGCAGGCGGCGCACGAATTTCGCCGCGTGGTCGTACTGCTCCACCCACCAGTCCGGCCCCCAGCTGCGCACCACCAGGAAGCCATCGGCGACCGGCGCCACCTGCTGCAGCGCGCCTTCGCGCTGGCTCAGCACCTCGCTGGCCTTGCCGCTCGCGTCCACCGCCAGCAGCTTGCCGCGTGGCGCGCCGGCGAAGCTGGCCGCGTACAGGCGCTGGCCCACCCAGCCGGCGAAACGCACGTCGGCGGCATCGCCCAGCACCTGCTTCCACGCGTCGCCTTCGCGCAGCCATACCTCAGCCGGGCCGCCGTCGCCCACGTTGGCCAGCACGGCAAGCTGCTTCGCGCCGGGCGATGAAAGCAGCCGGTATTCGGCCACCTTGGAGTAATCCTTGCCGAACACCGCGACGTCCTTCGCGACCGGCTCGCCCAGTGCGTGATGCACCAGCGCGGCGTGGAACTGCACCACCTCGCGCCCCGCGGGCGGCGGCGGGAAGCGCACGTAGGTGAAGCCCTTTTCATCCGCATCCCAGGCCAGGCCCTGCGGCGTGGTGCCGCCGCCGGCCCAGGGCAGGGCGTCGGGCAGGGTCTTGCCGCTGGCCACGTCGAGCACGTGGATAGTGGTCAGCTCGCTGCCGCCCTCGGCGGTGCCGTAGGCGAGGTAGCGGCCGCTGGGCGAGGGCCAGTAGCCGGTGATCGCGATATTGCCGCCGCCCGCGTTGAGGTCGACCAGTACGCGCGGCTTGCCGTTCGGCCACGGCTGCACCATCAGGTGCGGCTGTGGCTGCGGCGGTGTTTCCTGCAGGTAGAACAGCGTGCCGCCCGCGAGCAGCGGCGAGGAACGCGTGGTGGAGGTGATCGCCAGCTGCTGCACGCGTGCGTTCATCGCCTTGCCGTCGGGCATTGCCGCGATCATGTAGTCGGTGTAGCGGTTCTGCGCGGCGATCCAGCGCCGCACGGCGGGCTGCTCGGCGTTTTCCAGCCAGCGGTACGGATCGGCCACGCGCACGCCGTGCAGAACGGTGGCGTCGTCATGGCGAGGCGATGCGGGCGGTTGCGGCATGTGTCCGCCGATCAGCGACACATCGTTGCGGACGGGCGGTGGCATTTGCGGTGCGGCGGACGCCGTGGCGGCGAACAGCGCGAGAGAGAAGGCCAGCACGGTGCGCATGCGGATTCTCCAGACGGCGGCGAGGCTTTCGAGCGTAACGCCAGCCGGCCCTGCGTGCACCTGACTTTCGGCACAGGAGGAACCGGCCGGCCGGCGCTCGGCTATGCTCCGCGTTTTGTCGCAGGGAACCGTCATGCGCCGTATCGCCTTTGTCGCCGCGCTCGTGTTTGCCGCCGCGCCAGTCCTCGCCGGCGAGCTGACGCTGGAGCAGGTCATGGCCAATCCCGACTGGATCGGCCATGCGGTGGAGAATCCGTACTGGAGCGCGGACGGGCACAACCTGTACTACTCGCTGAAACGCGACGGCGACAGCGTGCGCGACCTCTACCGCGTGAACGCGGCGGGCGGCGCCGGCACCAGGCTCGATTCCGCCGCGATGGCGCAGGCCGACGGCCCGGCGGTGTACGACCGCAGCCGCACGCATGCCGCCTTCATCCTGCACGGCGATGTGTTCCTGGTGGACCTCGCCAGCGGCCGCCGCGTGCAGGTGACGCGCTCGCCGCAGCGCGAATCCTCGCCGCAGTTCTCCGCCGACGGCCGCACGCTGCAGTTCCGCGACGGCAACGACTGGTACAGCTACGGCCTCGCCAGCGGCGTCACTTCGCCCACCGCCATCCTGAAGTTCGCCGACGATCCGCAGGCGAAGCAGCCCGACGCGCTGGAGCGCCAGCAGCTGGCTCTGTTCAGCACGCTGCGCGAGATGAAGGCCGACCGCGACGCTCAGCGCGCGCAGCAGCAGGCGCTGGACAGCGCCGACCCGGGCCGCGCGCCGCAGCCGTTTTGGCTGGGCGACAAGATCAAGGCGGTGGACACCGAGCTGTCGCCCGACGGCCGCTGGATGCTGGTGGTCACCGCACCCGCGCACCACGACGACGGCAAGGCGCCGGGCGTGATCCACTACGTCACCGACTCGGGCTATACCGAGGTGCAGAACGCGCGCAACTACGTGGGCCGCAACGACCCCGCACCGCAGTCGCTGCTGCTGCTCGACCTTTCCGCGCACAAGGTCTGGCCGCTCTCCACCGACCCACTGCCCGGCATCAAGGACGATCCGCTGAAGGCGATCCGCGCGCAGACCGTCGCCGCGCTGGAAAAAGCCGGCCACGACGAAGCCAAGGCGCTGAAGGCGCCGGACGTGCGCCCGGTGACCATCGCCAGCGAAGGCAGCGGCGGCGGCATCATGTGGAGCGACGACGGCAACCAGGCCGCGGTGCAGTTGCGCGCGATCGACAACAAGGATCGCTGGATCGCCAGCGTCGATTTCGCCAAGCACGCGCTGGTGCCGCAGGACCGTCTGCACGACAACGCCTGGATCAACTGGAGCTTCAACGACTTCGGCTGGCTGAAGGACGGCCGCACGCTGTGGTACCTCAGCGAGGCCAGCGGCTGGTCGCGGCTGTACACGAAGCCGCTGGACGGCAAGGCGAAGGCGCTCACCGACAACAGCCGCTTCGAAGTGAGCGCACCGGCGCTCAGCCCCGACGGCCGCTGGTTCTACCTGCTGGCGAACAAGCTGGCGCCGTACAGCTACGACGTGTACCGCGTGCCTGCCGGCGGCGGTTCGCTCACCCGCGTCACGCAGTACGAAGGCGTGGACGGCTTCACCCTGTCGCCCGACGGCGGCCAGCTCGCCGTGCTGCACTCCGCGTCGTACATGCTCGACCAGCTCGCCGTGCAAGATGCCGCCGGCGGCGCGCCGCGCGAACTTACCGACACCATGAAGCACGCGTACACCGCACGGCCATGGATCCAGCCGCAGTTCGTCGAGGTACCTTCATCGCACGGCGCCGGCGTGGTCTACGCCAAGTACTACGGCCCCGCCAACGAGACCGACGCGCCCGCCTCGCGCCCCGCGGTGATCTTCGTGCACGGCGCCGGCTACCTGCAGGACGTGTCGAAGCAGGAGACCTACTACATCCGCGAGCAGATGTTCCAGAACCTGCTGGTGCAGCAGGGCTACGTGGTGCTGGACATGGATTACCGCGGCTCCGCCGGCTACGGCCGCGACTGGCGCGACGCGATCTACCGCCACATGGGCCACCCGGAACTCGAAGACCTGCTCGACGGCAAGGCCTGGCTGGTGAAGCACCACGGCGTCGACCCGAAGCGGGTGGGCATCTACGGCGGCAGCTACGGCGGCTTCATGACCGAGATGGCGCTGCTGCGCGCACCGGGACAGTTCGCGGCGGGTGCCGCACTGCGTCCGCCGTCGGACTGGGTCACCTACAACCACGAGTACACCTCGAACATCCTCAACGACCCGCAGCTCGATCCCGAGGCGTACAAGACCAGCTCGCCGATCGAGTACGCACAGAACCTGCAGGACCCGCTGCTGATCGAGCACGGCCTGATCGACGACAACGTGATGACCAGCGACTCGATCCGCCTGTACCAGCGCTTCGTCGAACTGCACAAGAAGGACTTCTGGATCTCTCTGTACCCGCTGGAGCGCCACGAATTCGAGCACGCCGACGACTGGTACGACGAATACCGGCGCATCGACGAGTTGTTCGATACCTATGTGAAGCACCGCGCGGAGTAATGCGCATGCGTCCCGGCGGTTCGCGCAAGCGGGCCGTCGGGTGTCCCGCCTGGATTGCAGATCACCTGTTGGCCCACAGCGAAAGCGCCTCGTCCCCGGATCTGACGACCCGACCCGTTTCCTTGAAGCCGAGTTTGCGCAGAACCGCGATGGAAGCCAGGTTTGCCGAAGCCACTACGGCGGCAAGCTGCGCCTCCGGCTTGCGCGCAACGACTTCCAGCATGGCTTGGGTCGCTATACCGCGGCCCCGGTACTCGGGCGCCACTTCGTAGCCGACCTGGACCAACCCGTTGCTGTCGGGTCCAGCGAGGAAGCCACCGCTGCCGATGATGCTCGACTGCGCGGAATCGACGAACAGGAACAAGGGCCAATCCGGGTCACCGGGCCGGCTGAAGATATCGGGATACGCCGGCCAACCAGCCGGCACCTTCAAGCCGAGCAGGCCAGAGAGTGCGTCGGCGCCGGCGGCGACGGCAGCGCGATGCGCGTCAGAGACTTCGATGAGTTCGACCGTAGTACTCCGATCCCGGCATCAAGCTCCCAGGTTCCGTACCAGCATGTACACCGCCATCGCCGCGATGGCCAGAGAAAATGCACGCCGGCCCGTCTACCGCTCACGTGAAGCCCATCGAGACGCCAGCCCGGGACCGGGCGCACAATCGCCACGGCTTCGGCCATCCGCCTCTCACGCAACTTCAAGGAAAGATCACATGTACAAGCGAATTTGCACCCTCGGCTTCCTGGCGCTGTCACTTGTGTGCGGTTCCGCAGCCGCGGCCACGGCGCCAAGCCAGCCCGCCAGCGCAGCCTCGATCGAAGAGCTGCTGCGGGTAACGCAGGCGCACAAATTGCTGGATTCCACCATGGCGCGGATGGACGGCATGATGCGGCAGTCCGCCGCACAAGCCACCGCCGGCCAAGCCGTCGATGCCGGCGAACAGAAGATCATCGACGCGCAGATCGATAAGATGAATGTCGTGATGAAACGCTCGCTGGCGTGGGACTCGGTGAAGCCGCTGTATGTCGATCTCTACAGCAAAACCTTCTCGCAGCAGGATGTCGACGGCATGCTGGCCTACTACCGTTCGCCGGCGGGCCAGTCGATGATTGCGAAGATGCCGGCCTTGACGGCGCAGCTCATGCAGGCCGTGCAGGTCAAAATGGCCGCCATGATGCCGCAGATCCAGCAGATCGCCCTGGACACGACGAACCAGCTCAAGGCTTACCGGGCCAGCAAGCAGAACGTTGCAGCGCCCGCCGCGGGTAAAGCCGGCTGACGTCCGGCACCCCGGCGAACGATTCGAGGCCGGGGTGCCGTGGCGAAGCTCGTCGTCTGCGGCGCAAGGCGCCGCAGACGGTCGGCCACATGGCGCGGAACCGTTCACCCGGAGCGCGGTCCCGCCAAGGGAACGGAGAACACCGGCAGCCCGACGGCAAACATGGTCAAACGTGCAGGTTGCGCGCCAGCATATACACCGCCACCGCGATGACGGCGAATGCAAACACCAGGTTGAGCGCACCGCGGGTGCGCGCCAGCCGTCGCGCGAGGTGGGCGCCCAGCCAGCCGCCGGTGATGCCGCCAGCCACGAACAGCGCGGCGATGCGCCACTCGACCAGACCGGAAGCGGCGTAGTTGATCGCGGTGGCGGCGGCGAATGCGCCCACCGCGACCAGCGAGCTGCCGATCGCGGCGATGATCTCCATGCCGCTGGCGAAGATCAGGCCCGGCACGATCAGGAAGCCGCCACCGATGCCGAAGAAGCCGGACAACGCTCCCGCACCGAAGCCGGTGGCGGCAAGGCGGGGAAACAGTCGCGGCTTCGGCCAGCTGCCGTCCGCGCCGTTGCGTCGTCCGCGCAGCATCAGCACCGCCACCACCAGCATCAACACGGCGAACAGTACGAGCAGATGGTGGCCGTCCACGCGCTTGCCCAGCGTGGAACCGGCGAACGCGCCCAGCACGCCGCTTGCGGCGAACACCAGCGCGGCGGGCCAGCGCACGTGGCCGGCGCGCGCGTGCGGCACGAGGTTGATGAAGGCATTGGCCGCCACCGCCACCGCGCTGGTGCCGATGGCGAGGTGCGGATCGTGTACCCCAACCACGTACAGCAGCATTGGCGTGGCCAGGATGGAACCGCCACCGCCGATCAGCGCCAGCGAGAAGCCCACCAGGGAGCCGCAGGCCAGCGCCAGCAGGTCGGCGGACAACATCAGGGCGACGCACCCGGTGCGCGACGCAGCACCACAGGATCCAGCGTGTAGCCGGCATCGGCGGCGATGCGCGCGATGCTTTCGCCATCCAGCGTGTCCGCCATCGCCAGCGCCCACAGGTGGATCGAGCGCGTCCCGCTGCGGCAGAACGCCAGCGCGGGCGAGGGCAGCGTGCGCAGGGCCTCGGCAAACGCCGCGACGTCGGCGTCGCACCACTGCCCGGAGACGATGGGCAAGTACCGCCACGCGAGGCCATGCCTGGCGGCGGCTTGCGCGAGTTTGGCGCTGGCGGGCTGCTCCGCCGCTTCGCCATCGGGGCGGTTGCAGATCAGGCTGCGCCAGCCTTGCGCGCCCAGCGCGGCGATGTCACCCACCTGCAGTTGCGCTGCCACGCCGAACGCGGGCGTGAGGCGATGCACGGGTGTATTCATTTCGCCGGCTCGCTGCCGAGCAGGTGACCGTTCACCGTGGTGCCGTACAACGACATCGACGTGTCGTGGTACTTCGCGCGCGTGGCGGCGACGTCGCCGGCATAGCGTGGGTCCTGCGGCCGCTCGTGGGCATCCATGTACATCGCCACGTCCCAGGCGTCCTGGTCGCTGAGCGTGCCGCCGCGGCTGAACGGCATGTTGGCCTTGATGAAGGCGGCGGCGTTGTCGAGTTGGTGCATGCCTGCCCCCCAGTTGAAGGACTGCGCGCCCCATAGCGGCGGGAACACGTTGCGTCCGGCCACCTGCTGGCCCTGGCCGTCGGCGCCATGGCACAGCGCGCAGTTTTTCGCATAGACCACGGCGCCGCGCGCGTAGTCGGGCGGCTGCGGCGGCTCGAAGTTTTCCTTGGGATATCCCGCGCCGGCGAGCTTCACGCCCGTCGGCGCGCCCTTCGACAACCACCACGCATAGGTTTCCAGCGCCACGATGATGTCGCTGTCCAGCGGCGGCGCCTTGCCGTTCATGCTGAAGCGGAAGCAGCCCTGCAGGCGCTCGCCGAAACTGTTCACATGGCCGTTCTTCTTGCGGTACTGCGGGTACACGCCCCATGCGCCCCACAGCGGCGCCGAGTTCGCCAGCCGTCCGGCGTCGAGGTGACAGTTGCTGCAGTTGAGGCCGTTACCCACGTAGTCGTGTGCATGCTCCGGCGTGTCGGTGAAGATCGCTCGACCAAGCCGTATCTCGTCGCCCAGCGGGCCGGCGGGGATGGCGGATTCGGGAGGAGGTGTGAAAGCAGGTGCGGCCTCGCTCTTCGCCGGGGCGGTCGCGGTTTTCGTGGTGGCGGCGGCGGCCGGCTTCGCGGCAGTGGGCGCATCCGTCGACGGATGCGAGCACGCGGCGAGCGTGAGCGCACCGAGCAGCACGATCGGCAAGGTCGGCTTCATGGCGCACTCCCCTTGGCCGGTAGCGGCTGCGCGGCGAACCAGCCGGCCACGGCCTCGATCTCCTGCGGCGTGAGCTGCTTCGCGACGTGCTGCATCAGCTGCAGCGGATCGTTGTGGCGCGTGCCTTGCTGCCACGCCCGCAATTGCGATGCGATGTAGGCGGCGTTCTGGCCCGCCAGCGGCGGGAAGTTCGCGCCCACGCCCACGCCGCCTGGGCCGTGGCATCGCACGCAGGCGGGCAGGCCGCGGCTCCAGTCGCCGCGCGTGGCCAGCTTCGCGCCGATGCCGCCGGCGGGCGACGCGGCTGCGGCGGCGTGCGCGGGTACCGGCAGCGCGCTGTAGTACTTCGCCAGCGCGGTGCGTTCGTCTTCGCTCAGCGCGCTGGCGTTCGGCTGCATCACCGGGTTCACGCGCGTGCCATTCGCGAAATCGTCGAGCTGTCTCTGGATGTAGGCGGTGTCGAGGCCGGCCAGTCGCGGATAGCCGATGGCTGCCATGCCGCCACCGTCGGCGCCATGGCAGGCCATGCAGGGCGCGGCGCCCTTGCCGTTGCCCTGTTGCGTGATCGTTGCGGCGTCGGTGGCACCTGCAGCGAGCGGTACCAGCAGGACGAGGAACCCGAGGATGCGCAGCATGACCGGCTCCTTACTTCGGCGGCTGGAAGCCGTACTTGCGGTAGATCGCCTGCGCGGCCGGGCTCTGCATGAAGGCGAGGAAGTCCTTCGCCGCCTGCGGATGCGGCGCGGCCTTCATGCGTGCGGCGGTGTAGGTGGCGGTGACGTTCTGGCTGGCGGGAATCGCCACCGTCTCGACCGGGTGATGCAGGATCTGCTGCTGGAAGTATGCCTCGGTGGACCACACCGGCGCGGCGTCCGACTCGCCCTGCAGCACGCGCAGCGGCGACTGCCGGTGGTGGATGTGGGTGAGGAAGGTGCTGCCGTCCTGCACCTTGGTCACCATGATCGCGCGGTCCAGCGACTCGCCGCCGGCCTTGCGGTAGCCGGCCTCGATCTGTTTCGCAATGCCCTCCCATGCGGGGTTCGGCATGCTCACGCGCACGTCGGGGCGGCCGAGATCCTGCAGGCCCTCGATGTGCTTCAGGTTGCCCTTCGCCACCAGGATCGCCAGTGGATTGCGCGCGTAGTCGGCGGTGGCGGCGAACCAGCCATGCTCGTTCTGCAGGCGCTCGACGGAACCCTTGCCGGCCGTGAAGATGTCCGGCTTCAGCACTAGACGCAGGTTGCCCATCACCAGCGTGCCGCCTTCGATCTGCCTGGCGAGGATGCCGGGCGGCAGCGTTTCCACGAACACGCGCTGGTACTCGGGGTGCGCCTGCTTGAACGCCGCGACCAGATCGTGCACCACCATGAACTGGTTGCCGGCGAAGAACACGGTGAGCTGCGGATCGGCCACGTCGCCGTGCAGGTCGGCGATGGCGTCGAACGGCGGCACGCTGAATTGCATGCCCTCGGGCGGCGGATTCCATGGCGGCAGGAAATCGGTTTTGCGCTGGTTGGCGGCGTGGGCTGTGGCACAGATCATGCCCAGCGCGACGGCGGCTAGCCACGGTTTTGTTTGCTTCATCGGTTTCCCCAAAAGCAGCAGAGCAACAGCGCTTGCCTGATGTCTGAAAAGTGCGTCCTGCACTTTTCAAACTCGCCGAGTCCGGCCAGGCCGGCCTCGGCTCCGCTCGATCGGGCGCGTGCCGCGCCTGATCGACGTCGGGCCATCCATGGCCCGAGTCCCTGCTTACATGGGCATCAAGGCGTAGCCCTGCTGCTGCAGCTCGGTGATCGTGGTGAGCGCGGACAGCGCCAGGGTGACATGGCTGTCCTTCCAGCCGTAGTCGAAGTGGTGCTCGGCCATCGCCTGGCCGCACACGGCCACGTCGATGCCGTCCTTGCGCAGCTGCTCGATCAGCGGCAGGTTCGGGTTGGCCACGCCGAACTTCTGCTTGTACGCGGCGTCGCTGAGCGCGATCGGCGTTGCCCCGCCGGCGGCAATCGCCACGAACTTCAGGTGGTTCAGCGGCACGCCGGCCTGCACGTACAGGTTCACCGCACGCGCCACGTGGTCCAGCCCGGGGTTCACCTGGTCCGGCTTGTCGGCGCCCTTGGTAAGGCTGAACACCACCTTGTAGGTGGCATTGCGGTCGGGCTGGTAGGCAGCCTGCGGCAGCGGATGGATCTTGCCGGCGCCGGCGATGGTGGGCGTCTGCCAGAAACCGTTGTCGCCTGCCATCGCGGCGGTGGGCAGCAGGCTGAGCACGAGCAGACTGGATAGCAGCGGACGGAGCATGGCGACCTCGCGATTCGTGGCGACGCGGATGAACGTCGCCGCATGCTATGTCCGACCCTGCCGATAAGCCAAGGCGTTTTTAGTGATGATGGGCATAAAGCCGGTTTATGCCATGGCCTCGTCGCGCGCGAGCTCGGCAAGCCGCCCGAACGCCTGTTCCGCCGCAGCATCGGCGGGTACGAAGAAGAACGCGGTGGCCCCGTCCGCCTGCGCGTCGCGGATCGGCAACCGGGTGGAGTGCACGCAAAAGTCGCCCAGCTCGGGATGGAACAAGGGCAGGCGCAACGCGCTCAGCGGCGCGGTCTGCTGCTGAATCCACAGCTGTTCGAACTCCGGGCTGGCCGCGGACAGCGCCGCGATCAGCGTGTCGAAGCGCGCATCGTCGGGATGGCTGGCCTGGCTCATGCGAAAGATCCCCAGCAGATTCAGCGCGCTGGGCGCGAAGTCCGGATACAACCGGCGCCGCTCGGGATTGAGGAAGGCATTCCACACATGGTTGCGGGCAAACGGGCCGCGCTGGGCGTCGAAGCCGAACAGCCAGTTGGCCTGCGCGTTCCAGGCCAGCACGTCAAACACCGGATCGAGCACGAAGGCCGGGCCCAGGTAGCGATCCAGCAGCGCCTGCACCGACGGCGCCAGCTCGAACGGCGGCAGCGGCGGCTCCGGCCGCGCCACGCCGGCCAGCGAGAACAGGTAGGCCTCGTCGGTGGGCGACAGCGCCAACGCATGGGCGATGCGCGCAAGCGCCGCCGCCGACACGTTGATCGCACGGCCCTGCTCCAGCCACGTGTACCAGGTGACGCCGACCCCGGCGAGTGCGGCGACCTCTTCGCGGCGCAGGCCCGGCGTGAGCCGGCGTGTGCCGCGTGGCACGCCGGCCATCTCCGGCGCCAGCGCGGCACGGCGCGCGCGCAGAAAAGCCTTCAGCTCGGTGCGTTGCATCGAAGTGCGCATGGTGGATCGCGAATGGTGGTGGTGGGAGTACCAGCACTGACAGCTGTCTCCCCAGGCTGGCACAGGTCGAGATAAGGTTGTTGGACCCCACGCACAAGGCCGCGCGCAACGCGCGGCCGTTCCCCGTCGCAGGCATGCCCCGCTGTCCACACGAACCGGATGTTCCGGTCGCACCTGCGCTGTAACGCTACGACTGCTTTCCACGTCCCTTCCCCATGGAACCGAGGAGACCGCCATGTCGCTGCTTTCCACCGATAGCGAAGTCGTCGAAACCGATGCGCTCACCGATTTCGTCGTCAACGCACAACTGATGCTGGACCCGGCCACGCCCGAGGCGGTACGCCGCGAAGCCGAGCCGCGGCTGCTCGCCCTGCTGCCCACGCTGCAGGCGCTGGGTGTGTTCGAGCTGTTCGCGATCCGCGACCCCGCGCTGCGCACCCTGGTGCGGGACGAGTTGGAGGCGCGCCAGCAGCGCCGTGCCTAATCTTGCCGCAACAAAATTCAACGCACATATATTTGCCTTGACAAATATAATTTCGGCAATAGAATGCACGGCCATGAACAACGAATCCCTGGCATTTTCCAGCTCCCGCGAGGGCCTCGGCGTGCTGCTGGGCCTGGTGCGGGCGGAGATCGTGCGTGCGATGGAGGCCGACATCGCGGCCAAGGGGCTTGAGCTGCGCTTCACCCAGTTCCTGATACTGAAACGGCTGGCCAAGCTGGGGCCGATGAACGCTACCGAACTGGCCCGCTCGGTGGAGCTGGACGGCGGCGCGATGACGCGCCAGCTCGACCAGCTCGAGAGCCGCGGCTACCTGCGCCGCTGCCCGCACGAGCAGGACCGGCGCGCGCTGCGCATCGAGCTCACTGCCGAAGGCGATGCACTGTGGCAGCGGCTCACCGACTGCAACGAGCGCGTGCTCGAGGCGGCCCAGCGTTCGCTGAACGCCACCGAGCGCAAACACCTGCACGACTACCTGGAACGCGTGCTGCATGCGCTCCGCAACAAAGACTGACCCACACCCACTTCTGCTTCGAGACCGAAAGCCCATGCGTCTGCATCTCCTTGCGGCAGCGGTCGGACTGAGCCTCGCGCTGGCCGGTTGTGCCAGCAGCGGCGGCCTGCATCCCGACGGCACGCCGATCGATCCGTCCTCGCTGAACGCGGCGCACAGCCTGGCGAACGTGCCGGCCAACGCGGCCTGGCCCTCCGCCGACTGGTGGACCGGCCTCGGCGATCCCCAGCTCGACGCGCTGATCAGCGAAGCGCTGGCCGACAACCCGACACTGGCCATCGCCGACGCCCGCACGCGCCAGGCGCAGGCGATGGCGGGCGTGGCCGACGCGGCGCGCCAGCCCAGCCTCAACGTAGGCGGCAGCCTGGCCGAGGCGCGCATCCCCGCCACCGTGCCCGGCCTGGGCAAGGGCCACGTGGCGCCGGCCAAGTACGCCTATGGCAGCTTCAAGTGGGACATCGACCTGTGGGGCGGCAAGCGCGCCGCCTGGGAAGCGGCGGTAGGCCAGGTCCGCGCCGCCGAGGTCGATGCCCGCGCCGCCCGCATTGAGCTTTCCGCCAATGTGGCGCGCGCCTACGTGCAGCTGGGTTACGCGTACACGCAGCAGGATCTGGCCAAGGCCGAGCTGGAACGCGCCGGCACCGCCCGCCAGCTCACCGCGCAGCGCGTGGCCGCCGGCATCGACAACCGCATGCAGCTGCGTCAGGGCGACGCCGAAGTTGCGAGCGCGCAGGAGCAGCTGGCGGTGGCCAGCCGCGCGATCGACGCCGCGCAGTCGGCATTGTCGGTGCTGCTGGGCAAGGGGCCCGACCGCGGCCGCGACATCGGCCGCCCGCACCTGATGACGCCCGCCCAGCTCGCCGTGCCGGGCGACCTGTCGGTGGATCTGGTCGGCCATCGCGCCGACCTGATCGCCGCCCGCTGGCACGTGGAAGCCGCGGGCAGGGACATCAAGGCCGCCAAGACCGAGTTCCTGCCCAACCTCAGCCTCGGCGTGATGGCGGGCCTGATCGCGGTGGGCGGCGAGAACCTGTTCCAGCTGCCCGCGCGCTTCTACAGCGTGGCGCCGTCGGTGAGCCTGCCGATCTTCGACGGCGGCCGGTTGCGCGCGAACCTGTCCGGCAAGGATGCGCAGTACGACCTCGCGGTGGCGCAGTACAACCAGACCCTGGTGCGCGCGATCAACGAAGTGGCCGACGACGTCGATGCGCTGCAGTCGCTGCAGCAGCAGGCCGACGCGCAGCAGCACGCGCTGGCCGCCGCGCAGGATGCCTGGAAGCTCTCCGAACAGCGCTACCGGGCCGGCGTGGGCAGCTATCTCGAAGCGCTCAGCGTGCGCCAGCAGCTGCTGGTGGCCGAACAGCGCATGGCCGCACTGCAGGCCCAGCAATCCGACCAGTCCGTGCAGCTGATCCAGGCCCTCGGTGGTGGATACCGCCCTGCGGCCGGCCAGCAGCCGCCGGCACCGACCGCATCCGTTTCCCCCGCATCCGAACACCATTCCTGAGGCAGCCCCATGTCCAGCCAGATCTCTCCCGCGACCGCCGATGCGGCCGCCCAGCCGCCGCAGAACAAGCGGCGTAGCTTCCTGTTGCGCCTGCTGCTGGCGGTCATCGTGATCGCCGGCATCGCGTGGACGCTGTGGTACTTCCTCGACGGCCGCTGGTACGAAGGCACCGACGACGCCTATGTGGGCGGCAACGTGGTGCAGCTCACCCCGCAGATCCCCGGCACCGTGGTCACCATCGGCGCCGACGACGGCGACCTGGTGAAGCAGGGCGACGTGCTGGTGAAGCTCGACCGCTCCAATGCCGACGTGGCGCTGGCCGAGGCCAGGGCGAACCTCGCCGCCACCGTGCGCAAGGTGCGCGGCCTGTATTCCAGCGTCAACGGCCAGCAAGCGATCGTGGCGGCGCGCGAGACCGCGGTGGCCAAGGCCAAGGCCGACTACGACCGCCGCGTGGGTCTGGCGAAGTCCGGCGCGATCTCGGCCGAGGAACTGTCGCATGTCCGCGACGAGCTGACCGCCGCGCAGAGCGCACTGGTCACCGCCCAGCAGCAGTACCAGACCAGCAAGGTGCTGGTGGACGACACCGTGGTCGCTTCGCACCCCGACGTGCAGGCCGCCGCCGCGAAGTTCCGCGCCGCCTACCTCGACGACGAGCGCACCACCCTGGTGGCGCCGGTGACCGGCTACGTGGCGATGCGCTCGGTGCAGCTCGGCCAGCGCGTGGCGCCGGGTGCGCCGCTGATGGCGGTGGTGCCGCTGCACGAGGTGTGGATCGACGCGAACTTCAAGGAGACCCAGCTCACCCACATGCGCATCGGCCAGCCGGTGACGATCGAATCCGACGTCTACGGCAGCGCGGTGAAGTACCAGGGCAAGGTGGAGAGCCTGGGCATCGGCACCGGCAGCGCGTTCTCGCTGCTGCCGGCGCAGAACGCCACCGGCAACTGGATCAAGATCGTGCAGCGCATCCCGGTGCGCGTGGTGTTCACCGACCCGGCCCAGCTGGACAAGCACCCGCTGCGCATCGGCATGTCGCTCGCCGTGGAGGTGAACCTGCACGACCAGAACGGCCCGATGCTGGCGCAGCAGCCGCCGACGCAGCCGGCCTTCAGTACCGACGTGTACGAGCGGCAGTCCGCCAAGGCCGACGCACTGATCGCGCAGATCATCCACGCCAACATGGCGGGCAATTCGAAGTGATGCCTGACTCCCTCCCCTGCTTGCAGGGGAGGGTCGGGGTGGGGTGCTCTCGACCACGTAGGGCTTCACCCCCTCCCAACCTCCCCCTGCTCGCAGGGGGAGGGGAAATCCCTCTCCGCACCGACACGGTTCCATGAGCACCCACTTCCGTCCACCGAATCTCGCATTGACCACGTTCGGCCTGTCGCTGGCCACCTTCATGCAAGTGCTGGACACGACGATCGCGAACGTGTCGCTGCCGACCATCGCCGGCAACCTCGGCGTGAGCAACGACCAGAGCACCTGGGTGATCACCTCGTTCGCGGTGAGCATGGCGATCTCGCTGCCGCTGACCGGCTTCCTCACCCGCCGCTTCGGCGAGGTGAAGCTGTTCGTATGGTGCACGCTGCTGTTCTCGCTCACCTCGTTCCTGTGCGGCGTGTCGCAGAGCATGGGCATGCTGCTGCTGTTCCGCGCGCTGCAGGGCGCGGTGGCCGGACCGATGTACCCGGTCACGCAGAGCCTGCTGATCGGCGTGTATCCCGCAGCCAAGCGCGGCATGGCGCTGGCACTGCTGTCGATGGTGACGGTGGTGGCGCCGATCGCCGGCCCGATCCTGGGCGGCTGGATCACCGACAACTATTCCTGGCCGTGGATCTTCTTCATCAACGTGCCGATCGGCATCTTCGCCAGCGTGGTGGTGGCCGCGCAGCTGCGCGAGAAGCTGGAGAAGCTGGAACGCCCACGGGTGGACTACGTGGGCCTGATCACCCTGATCATCGGCGTGGGCGCGCTGCAGATCGTGCTGGACAAGGGCAACGACGCCGACTGGTTCAACTCGCAGTTCATCGTCATCACCAGCGTCGTCTCGGCGGTCGCGCTGGCGGTCTTCCTGATCTGGGAGCTGACCGACAAGGACCCGATCGTCAACCTCAAGCTGTTCCGCCACCGCAACTTCACCACCGGCACGCTGGCGATGGTGCTGGGCTACGCGGCGTTCTTCTCGATCGCGCTGCTGGTGCCGCTGTGGCTGCAGCAGAACCTGGGCTACACCTCGACCTGGGCCGGCTTCGCCACCGCGCCGCTGGGCGTGATCCCGGTACTGCTCACCTTCTTCGTGGGCAAGTACGCCACCCGCATGGATCTGCGCATGCTCGCCGCCGCCTCGTTCGTGGTGATGGGCGCCACCTGCTTCATGCGCTCGGACTTCTACCTGCAGATCGACTTCTACCACGTGGCGATGGTGCAGCTGTGGCAGGGCCTTGGCGTGGCGCTGTTCTTCATGCCCACTCTCACCATCCTGCTGTCGGACCTGCAGACCAACGAGATAGCCGCGGGTTCGGGCCTGGCTACCTTCCTGCGCACGCTGGGCGGCAGCTTCTCCGCCTCGATCACCACGCTGATGTGGACGCGCCGCGCGGTGACACACCATGAGCAGCTGGCCGAGCACATCAACCCCTACAACCCGGTTGCGCAGACGGCGCTGCAGCAGTTCGGCCACGGCAACCCGCAACGCGGCGCCAGCGTGCTCAACGGAATGATCACCCAGCAGAGCTTCCAGATCTCCTTCAACGAGGTGTTCCACGTGCTGGGCTGGATCTTCATCGGCCTGATCGCGGTGATCTGGCTGGCCAAGCCGCCGTTCACGCCGAAGGCCGGACCGGCGGCTTCGGGCGGGCACTGAGCGCTCTCGCCCGGGTCGCCCGCCGCCGGTGCATGCGCCGGCGGCGGGCTGTGCTTAGTTCAGGTCGAAGCCCACGCCCACCAGCGCCATTGTCTCGCCACGGTTCGGCTCGTGCAGGCCACCGTTGGAGACGTGGCGGATCTCGAAGCTGAGGTGCCGCCACTGCCAGCCCACGCTGTTGACGAATTCGCCCGCGCTGCTGAGCGCCTGGGTACGGCCGCCGTGCAGGGCGACCTGGAAGCTGTAGAAGAAGTGGTGGTACCAGTCGGTGGGGCCGCCCGCGGTCAGGCGCACGCCGCCGGCCGCCAGCCAGATCGCGTCGCGCGTGTCATAACGGGCATGGCGGTAACGGCCGACGTCGCGGCCGTCGATCCAGCCCAGCGAGACATCGGGTGCCCAGTGCAGGCCGCTGTCGCCGAGCGGGTGCTCGGCAAACACGCTCTCGACGAACACCGTGTTGGCGGCATGGCTGTCCATGTAGCTGCGGCCGGCCTGCAGCTCGACATGGGCGGCTGCGGCAGGCAGGGCGGCAAACGCCAGCGCGACGGCCGCGAGGGGACGAAGTAAACGGGGAGAAATGCCCATGTCGAATACCTGCGGAGATGGAGTGTTATTCGTAAACTATACCGATCGGTATCGTAAATGAAGCGTCGTCGGCCGGTGCACGCGGCGACGAGAAATATCTTCCCGTAGTGTCGACCATACTCCGGCGGCGGCAGGCCGGAGCTGTCAGATCCGGCGCATCCGCTTCCGGCATCCCCCTCCCCAAGCGGGAAAACCGCGGTGCAGCTTACTCCGGCAGCGCCGGCACCTGCTGCGCCAGCAGGCGCTGGCGGCGGATCTGCTCGCGCAATGCCCTGCGCTTCGCCTTGCGCTCGCGGCGGTCGTGCTGCCACAGGTAGATCGCCGGCGTGCTAAGCAGGGTCAGCAGCTGCGACACGAACAGGCCGCCCAGGATCGCGATACC
>Ga0187815_10000274_pt1 | contig 25968 bp, 26 predicted proteins | sample NC_S_5_FD_132962 | JGI IMG/M metagenome (GOLD analysis project Ga0187815, IMG submission 132962) | Wetland sediment microbial communities from Neuse River Estuary, North Carolina, USA - ASW-S_5 | ecosystem: Environmental > Aquatic > Freshwater > Wetlands > Sediment | place: USA: North Carolina...
GTCAGACACTGGCCGATGGAACGAACGACGCAGTGGCTGGCAAGACTGCAATCCTTGCCCGAGTCGGTGCTCGAACAGATGAGTGCGCCGGCATGAATTCGTGGGGAAACCTCAGCCCCGCGGCGGCGCTCTCCGGGCCTCCTGCCCTGCGAGTCCGTGAGGCGTGGCCGGGCTTTTCGGCCGGACTCCTGTCCGGTCGAAAAGGCATCGCCTTCCCTGGCGATGCCCGCTGCGCGGCCTGATCGTCCACGCCTCACCGCCACCGAGGGGCCCCAGGAAGAGCAGCGCGCTCCCGGCGCGCAGAAGCAACAGCAACAGCCAGAGCAAAGCAGGCAAAACAGAGCAGAGCGAGAACAAGCAAAGCGAAGCCTCGCAAATCTCCGCTCCCTCAGTTTCCAGATACGGCGCGGTGTGGCTACCTCGTAGATCGTGTAGGCGGGAGTCGCTCCAATGTCCTCAGCACAACATGGCTTGTAATTCTGGCGGATTGAACCAGGCCATTTCTCTTGGTTCCTTCTCTTGACTCCGGGCATCCTGCCCTCCGCCCTGCGGGCCAGCTGCGCTGTTCGCCGCCGCTCCTGCGGCGGCGTGGGCCAGCAAAGAGAAGGAACTCGGGCGCCAGAAGGCGACCGAAAGCCCGCCGCAGGCGAGCCAAGGTGCGGAACCGGAAGGTCATCGCGAGCACCCGCCCTTCACCCCAACCCTCTTCCTCGCTCCTCAGAGCAGGGCCATCCATGGCCCTTCCCCACGTCCCGGTGGGGAGAGGGAGAAAAAGCAGGTGGCGTTAGGCGTCCGAAAGCCGGCCGCAGGCGAGCCAGGGTGCAGATCCGAAAGGCCGCCGCGAGTGCAGCAACCGCGCTGCGTGCAGCGAACGAGCCGTCACGGCTGATCCAGCCACACCTCAAGCCCCTGCGCATTCAACTCGATATCCATCTCCAGCAACGACACCAGCGCTTCGCGCCCTCGCATCCAGCCATGCGCCGCAGCGCGTGTGGCATAGAGGTGGGTGAGTGCGTCCACCAGCACGGCGTGGTGATCGGGTTTGCCCTGCGCGGTCCGGGCGATCCCGACCATTGCGTCGATCTGCGCGTGCAGGTCGTTGGCGAGTTTCGGCACGTTCCCGACGCGGCCGTAATGGGTGAGATGCATCGCCGTTGGCTTCAGCGCGACGAGGCGGCGGATCGAGGCGTGCAGGGCTTCGGGGTCGAACTGCACCGGCGAGGTGGTGGGCAGGATGAAGGGGCCGTTTGCGGTGTCGAAGTCGCGGTAGGACAGGCCGAACACGTCGCCGGTGAAGCAGGTGTTGCTGCGTGTGTCGTGCACTGTGAGGTGGTGCCTCGCATGGCCTGGCGTGTCGAGGCAATGCAGCGCGCGTCCCGCGAGATCGACGACGTGGCCGTCCGCTGCCTCGACCACGCGCCCGGCAGGCACCGGGCGCAGGCGGCCGTAGGTCGATTCCATCACGCTCTCGCCGTACACCGCGCTGGCGCCGGCCCACAGTTTCGAGGGATCGACCATGTGCCGCGCGCCGCGCGGATGCACCACCAGCTTCGCGTTCGGCAGCTGTGCGATCAGCTCGCCCGCGCCGCCGGCGTGGTCCAGGTGCACATGGGTGAGGATCAGCCAGTCCACATCCGCCGGCGCGAGACCGGCATCGTCCAGCGCAGCCAGCATGCGCGGCACCGCATGGTTGGTGCCGCAGTCGACGAAGGCACCGCGGCCGTTCTCGACGATCAGGTAGGCCGCGTCGAAGCGCGGCCGCACGAAGCCGGTGTCGATGGTGTGGATGCCTTGCGTCGCCATGTCCGGTTCCGTTGCGATGAAGGCCGCAGCGTAGCAAACGAGCCCGTCAAGCTCCGTTGAACCTTGGCCGAAAGCCTTGCGGTCGTGCATCGTCGTCAATCGGGCGCGAAACGCAGTGTCCGCTACCTGTTCCGCCGACGTACTACATCAACTGCCGCGGCTGGTTCAGCCGACGGGTCGAGGGCGTGTCCGCCGCTCGCCGCCCGCGGCAAGGCCGGCCCAAGGGGTATACGCTACCCCGCGTTACGGGGGTGAGGGCATGGCAACGGCCATCGCATTCTTCAAACGGGGGGCGGCATGAACTTCGACAAGAAGTACCTGGTGTGGGCGCTGGGCTATCTGATCGCCGGCATGGGTCTGGGTCTGTACATGGCGGCATCGAGGAACCACGCGCTACTGGTGGCACACGCGCACATCCTGATGGTCGGTTTCGCGGTGTCTTTCATCTACGGCATCATCCACCGGCTGTGGCTGCAGCAGCCCGGCAGGACACTGGCTACCGTCCAGATCGTGCTGCATCAGGCAGCCACTCTCGCGATGTGCACGGGCTTGCTGTTGCTCTACGGCGGCGTGTTGCCGGAATCCACGCTCGCTCCCCTGCTGGGCGCGGGCTCGGTGGGCGTGTTGCTGGCCGCCTTGCTGATGATCTGGCTGGTGCGCCAGTCGGGCCGCGCCGCGCCTGTTGCATCGCGCTGATTGGCGGCCGTCGCGCGGTCAGCGCTGCACGTCGGCACCCCGTCGCAGCAGGCGATAGACGCCGGTGTGCAGCGCCGTCACGCCGGCTTCCCGGAACCGCGGTTCGTCATCGAGAATGTCGCGCCGGTCCAGCTCGCTGATCTCCCAGTTGCGACCGAACAGCGCGTCGACGTTGTCGGCGTCGACCGAGAACGGCGGGCCGTCCCTCTCCTTCTGGGGATACTCCAGCGTGACCATCAGGCCGCGGCAGCCGGCGGGCAGGCGCGCGTAGACCTCGCGCGCATAGCGCTCGCGCAGCGGCGAGGGCAGGGCGACCACGGCGGCGCGGTCGTAGAACGCCGCGCAGCCGGCGAGAGTGGCGTCGTCCAGCGCGAACACATCGCCCTGGACGATCTCGATGCGTCCGGCCACGTGGTGCACGCCCATCGGGGACTCGTGCCGCTCGGGCGTGATGCCCTGCTCGGCGAAGAACTGCTCCACCGCCAGCGGCGACAGCTCCACGCCCAGCACGCAGTGCCCCTGCGCAGCCAGCCAGGCCAGGTCCGGCGACTTGCCGCACAGCGGCACGAACACGCGGCTGCCCAGCGGCAAGGCCAGCGTCGGCCAGTATTTCAGCAACAGCGGCAGCGGCTGCTCGCGATGGAAGCCGGTGCGACCTTCGCGCCAGCGCTGCAGCCAGAATTCCTCTTGCATGGTTCGTGCTCCGTCTTGCGTCGTCGGGTCAGAGCTCATCAAGCTTTCCACGTCAGCATGATCTTGCCGATGTGTATGTTGCTCTCGATCAGCGCATGCGCGGCTTGCCTCGCGGGCGGGAAGTAACGTGTGGATCACTGGCAAAGTGCTTCTTCAGTGGAGGCGCCTGTCCGTCAGCGCAAGGGTCACCGTCGCAGCATCGGTTTGAAGCCGCCGACGGGCGGCCGGGCGGTGCTTCGGCAGGAGCGCCACGAAAGCATCGACGTCGCTCATGACTCCTCGGCGGCTGGGGATGGAAGCGATTCATGCGAGGGGTTGGCCAGGGGGCGAGGGCGCAGCAGGCCGCCGCCCAGCACGGCAGCCAGCGCGGCGAACAGGGCGCCGGCGAGGAAGGCGGACTGGTAGCCGCCTACCAGTGCCACGGCCTGCGCGCTGCCGGTCGTCAGCAGGCGATCGCTGCGCGCCGCGGCAAGGCTGGCAAGCACCGCCAGGCCCAGCGCACCGCCCATCATGAAGGAGGTGTTGACGATGCCTGAAGCCAGTCCGGATTCTTCCGGCGGCACGTCGCCCATCGCTGCCAGCAGCACGGGGTTGAACGCGATGCCGGCGCCGAGGCCGAGCAGCAGCGTGCCGGGCAGCACGTCCGTCGCGAAATGCCCACCCACCGGCGCCCGCGCGAACAGCGCCAGTCCCAGCGCGGCCAGCAGCAGGCCGGCGGCCAGCGGCGCGCGGATGCCGAAGCGCATCACCATCCTCGCCGACAGGCCCAGCGAGAACGCCGCCATGATCAGGTTGGCCGGCAGGAAGGCCAGCCCCACCTGCAGCGGGCGATAGCCCAGCACCAGCTGCAGGTACAGCGCGGAGAGGAAGAACCAGGCGAACATCGCCGCCGCCCACAGCACACCGGTGACGTTGGCCACCGCGATGTTGCGCAGGCGGAACAGGCTCAGCGGCATCAGCGGCGCGCGCACCCGTGCCTCCACGAACAGGAAGACCAGCAGCAGCGCCAGGGCCACACCGAGCAGGCCCAGCGTGCGCACCGACAGCCAGCCCGCCGCATTGCCGTTCACCACCGCGTACACCGCCAGCAGCAGCGCGGCGGTGACGCTCATCGCTCCGGCCACATCCAGATGCCGGTGCGCCAGCGCTACACGCAGGGTCGGCAGCAGGCGCAGCGAGAGCAGCAGCACCGCTGCGCCGATCGGCAGGTTGATCAGGAACACCCAATGCCAGCTCAGCGCGCCGGTCAGCGCGCCGCCCAGCAGGGCGCCGAGGCTGCCGCCGCCGGAGCAGACGAAGCCGTATACGCCCATCGCCTTGGCGCGGTCGCCCGGCGTGGTGAACAGGTTCATGATCAGCGACAGTGCCACCGCGGTGACCACGGCGCCGCCCAGTCCCTGCACGCCGCGCGCCACCACCAGCATGGTCCGCGTAGTGGACAGCCCGCAGGCCAGCGAGGCCAGGGTGAACAGCGCGATGCCCAGCAGGAACAGCCGTTGATGGCCGTACAGGTCGCCCAGCCGGCCGCCCAGCAGCAGGAAGCCGCCGAAGGTGAGCATGTAGGCATTCACCACCCAGGCCAGATCGGTTTCGGTGAAGCGCAGGTCGGCGCGGATCGAGGGCAGCGCCACGTTCACCACCGTGGTGTCCAGCACGATCATCAGCACGCCTAGGCACAGCACGGCGAGCGCCAGCCAGCGGCGGTCGTGCGGCGGGGAAGAGGCGGAAGCGCCGGTGTTCAAAACGTGTCCCCACAGCAGGAGGTGGCGGCGGTCGGGGTGCGGGCCTCGCCATCGTAGCGGTCGTGCAGCCGCACCCAGTTCATGCCTTTGCCGTCGACGTCGGGCATGCCGCCCCAGCCCTCGCCGCGGCCGAACGGCGTGAGGTTGAGGTAGTGGTGGGTCGCCAGCAGCATGTCCAGCCCTCGGGCATAGCTGGAGTAGCTGTGGAAGACGCGCTCGCCGTCGCGCAGGAACACGCTGACGCCCGGCAGCTCGCCTGCGAGGTTGCCGTGTTCGCCGCGCGCGAGCATCTCGGCCTTGCTGCGGTAGTTGTATTCCACCGGCGCCACCGACTCGTCCTGGCTGACGTGGAAGTCGTAGTTGAAGTCGCTGCCCCAGGAGGAATACCACGGCAGCGTCCAGCCCATGCGAGCCTTGAAACGCTGCAGCTCCGCCAGCGGCGCGCGCGAGACCAGCGCAAGCGTGGTGTCGCGCGCGTGCAGGTGCGCGAGGTGGCCGATGTTGTCCACCAGGAAGGAGCAGCCGGGGCAGCCCTCGCCGCGGTCGCGGTGGAACATGAAGTGGTACACGATCAGCTGGCGCCGGCCCTCGAACAGGCCGAGCAAGGTGGCTTCGCCCTCCGGCGTGTCGAACAGGTAGGGCTTGTCCACCGGCACCATCGGCAGGGCGCGGCGTTGCGCGTTCAGGCGGTCCAGCATTAGGGTGGCGGCCTTCTCGGCGGCCAGCAGTTCCTTGCGAACGCTCAGCCAGGCTTCGCGGCTGGCAATGGCAGGCAGTGTCGGCATCGTGCGTCTCCAGACTGGTGGGTTCCTGGAGATGACGAACGGGGCGAGCCGGAATCGACACGCCCGCGATCGCCGGTTGCCGTCCTGGCAAGCGGGTGAAGCTTCAGGCGGCCACGTCCACCAGCACCAGCTCGGCATCCTCCAGCGCGGTGACGCGCAGGTTGCGTTCGTCGCGGACCGCCGCGCCGTCGCGGGCTTCCAGCTTCACGCCGTTCAGATCCACCGCGCCACGGGCCGGTACCAGATAACCGTAACGCCCCGGCGCCATCGCGTACTCCGCTGTCTCGCCGGCCTTCAACGTGGCACCCAGCACGCGCGCATCGGTGCGCAGGGGCAGGGCGTCGGCATCTCCGTGGAGGCCGCTGACCAGCGCCACGAAACGCCCGGCGCGCTCGCCCTTGGGGAACGGCCGCGTGCCCCACGACGGCGGCTGGCCGTGCGCATCGGGGATGATCCAGATCTGGAAGATGCGCGTGGTCTCGTCTTCCAGGTTGTACTCGGCATGGGTGATGCCGCTGCCCGCGCTCATTACCTGCATGTCGCCCGCCACCGTGCGGCCCTTGTTGCCGAGGCTGTCCTGGTGGCTGATCGCGCCCTCGCGCACGTAGGTGATGATCTCCATGTCCGCATGCGGATGCGGCGGGAAACCGGTGTGCGGCGCAATGCTGTCGTCGTTCCACACGCGCAGCGCGCCCCAGCCCATGCGGCCGGGATCGTCGTAGCCGGCGAACGAGAAGTGGTGCTTCGCCTTCAGCCAGCCGTGGTCGGCGCCGCCGAGGCGGTCGAAAGGTCTGCGTTCGATCATGGGAATACCCTCTGGGATGGATGGGCGCAGCATGGAGCCGGGCACGGTGCGAGGGAACCGGCAATCGGAGAACGGATTGTTTCCGCGGCGGATCGCGGCGACCATTGCACCGCCTTGAGCGCTGGAAATCCGGCCGGCGCGGCCGCATATTTCCGTCACAGCCATCGTGCAAGCGGAGGTTCCCATGGCTACCGGATGGGCCGGCGACGGCGCCGTGCAGGATCAGATCGACGCCACCGTCGCCGATGCGGTGCAGCGCGCCCGCCACCAGTTGAAGCGCGGTCCGGGCCTCGCCCGCTGCGAGGAATGCGACGCGCCGATTCCCGAGGCGCGCCGCCAGGCCGTGCCCGGGGTGCGCCTGTGCGTGGCCTGCCAGGAGGCACAGGACGCCGAGCGCGCGGCCAATCTCTACAACCGCCGCGGCAGCAAGGACAGCCAGCTGCGCTGAGCGCGTGCCGCGCGGAAATCCTTCCTGTTCATGCAAGGCCCAGTCCGCTTGGGCGACACTTCGCCTCTTTGTCCGACACGAGGCGTGCATCTTGCCGAACAGGTTTCTTTCCCGCTGCGCTGGGTATCTGCTGCTGGCAGCCGGCCTATTGGTGGCGGGCAGCGCCATAGCGACGCCGGGCAGTCGACGGAACGCGGCACCCCTTTCACCTGTTTCCATCCACATCCGCAGCGACCGCATGACGCTGCGCGTGGCCAAGGCGCCGCAGATCTATCTCGCGGGGACCTTCAACGCCGAGGCCGTGCAGCAGATCCGGCAGCTGCTGCAGTCGGGCAAGGTGTCCTTGGGCGCGGACGTCTACCTGGATTCCTCGGTCGGCGACACCGCCTCCGGCATGGAGCTGGGCAAGCTGTTCCGTGCCGCACGCCTCAACACGCATCTCGGCACCTGGCACGGCAATGTGCGGAACGACACGCCGGCACGGCCGGCCACTTGCCTGGATGCCTGCGCCTATGCCTGGCTTGGCGGGGTGTACCGTTGGTCGCCGAGCGGCGCCGACCGCATCGGCCTGCACGAGTCGCTGCTGCCGGATCGCCAGGTCGCCGCGCCCGGCTCACCCTCGCCGCAGGAGCTGCGCAGTTACTTGGAATCGATGGGCGTACTCGCGGCGAACTTCGCGCGGGTGCTGGTCCCTGCAGTGGACGGCATCGCCTGGTGGAACGCGGAGCAGCTGGTGCCGTGGCAGGTGGCCAACAACGGTCGCCTGCCGCTGGCCGCGTCCTACCAACCGCAGCCCGGTGCGCCCAGGCTGGTGCTGACGCAGACGGTGCGCGGCAGCCAGAACCAGGTCACGCTGCAGTGCGCGCCCGGCCAGGTGACCCTGACCGCGCATTACTCCGTGGGCGGCGCACGAGCGGAGCACCTGGCCGCGCGCGCCATGTACGCCTACTTCGAGGTGGGCGAGCAGGCCTGGCAACCGCGCCTGGGCCAGCGTCCGCATGCGGACGGCGACGCGCTGGTGTTCGAGCGCCGGATGCCGTTCGCGGAACTCACGAATGTGCTGCGCAGCGTCTCGCTGGGTGTATGGGTCGAGATCACCGGCAGCCCGGTGCGGCTGGGCTTCTGGCTCGCGCCGTCCCTGGTCGAAAAACTCACGCAACCGTTCTACGCCGACTGCCAGGCGCTGCAGCCCGGCTATGTGCTCCCGAAGACGCCGGCGGAGCAGGCCAAGCGGTCGTTCTGGCGGAGGATCTTCGGCCGCAAGCAGTAAGGGCGGTTGTCGAATTGGAGCTTGAACAGGCCTTGCTCCGCCACTGGTAACCGTACGGCGTGATCCCTGGGCGGTTGTGCGACGGCAGTCCACACATACCGTGGAAACAGCAACGGCGCCGCATTCCTGCGGCGCCGTTGCTGTCTTGAGCGATGGCGGGTCGGAACTCAGAGCGCTTCGAAGATCCCCGCCGCGCCCATGCCGGTGCCGATGCACATGGTGACCATGCCGTACTTCTGCTTCCTGCGGCGCAGGCCGTGCACGAGGGTGGCGATGCGCACCGCGCCGGTGGCGCCGAGCGGGTGGCCCAGCGCGATGGCGCCGCCCAGCGGATTGACCTTGGCGGGGTCGAGCCCGAGGTCGCCCATGACCGCCAGCGCCTGCGCGGCGAAGGCCTCGTTGAGTTCGATCCAGTCGAGCTGGTCCTGCGCGATGCCGGCCTGCTTCAGCGCCTTCGGAATCGCTTCCTTGGGGCCGATGCCCATGATCTCGGGTCGCACGCCGGCGACGGAGAAGCCCACGAAGCGGGCCAGCGGCTGCAGGTTGTAGTCCTTGATGGCCTTTTCGCTGGCCAGCAGCACGGCGCCGGCGCCGTCGGACATCTGGCTGGAGTTGCCGGCGGTGACGCTGCCGCCGAACTGGCCGTTGCGGAACACGGTCTTGAGCTTGCCCAGCACCTCGGCGGTGGTGCCGGCGCGCGGGCCTTCGTCGGCGGCGATGATGCGGCTGTCGGCCTTGATGCCGCGGCTGGCGAGGTCGGGGTAGCGGTCGTCGAGCTGGAACGGGGTGATCTCGTCCTTGAATTCGCCCGCAGCCTGGGCGGCTAGTGCGCGGCGGTGGCTTTCCACCGAGAACGCGTCCTGCGCCTCGCGGCTGACCTTCCACTGCTTGGCCACGTTCTCGGCGGTGATGCCCATGCCGTAGGCGATGCCGATGTGTTCGTTGCTGAAGATCGCAGGGTTCATCGCGATCTTGTGGCCCATCATCGGCACCATGCTCATGCTCTCGGTGCCGCCGGCCAGCATCAGGTCGGCCTCGCCGAGGCGGATGCGGTCGGCGGCCATCGCCACGGCCTGCAGGCCGGAGGAGCAGAAGCGGTTGATGGTGACGCCCGGCACGGTGTCGGGCAGGCCGGCCAGCAGAACGCCGATGCGCGCCACGTTCATGCCTTGCTCGGCTTCCGGCATGGCGCAGCCGATGATGGCGTCGCCGATCTGATGCGGGTCCACGCCCGGCGCCTGTGCCATCACGGCGCGGATCACGTGGGCGAGCATGTCGTCCGGGCGGGTGTTGCGGAACACGCCGCGCGGCGCCTTGCCCACCGGGGTGCGGGTGGCGGCGACGATGTAGGCGTCTTGGATTTGCTTGCTCATGGTGCTTGCTCCGTGGCGTCGCGCAGAGATGCGGCGACGCGCCTTGGTTTTGATCGTCATTCCGGCGCAGGCCGGAATCCAGTTGCCTCGGTGCGGGGTGGTCGCTGCTGGGTCCCGGCCTACGCCGGGACGACTAAGGGTCAGTTCCGCAGCGGCTTGCCGGTGGTCATGGTGTGTGCGATGCGCGCCTGGGTCTTCTCGGTCTTCGCCAGCTCCACGAAGTGCTTGCGCTCCAGTTCCAGCAGCCATTCCTCGTCCACCAGTGAGCCGCGTTCCACGTTGCCGCCGCACAGGGAGTCGGCGATGCGGGTGGCGATGGCCACGTCGTGCTCGGAGGCGAAGTAGCCCGCCTGCAGGTTGGCCAGCGAGGCCTTGAAGGTGGCGGTGCCCACGTCGCCGGCGACCGGGATGGCGCGCTGGTACAGCGGCGGGCGCCAGCCGGATTCGGCCAGCGACAGCGCCACCTTCTTCGCCACGTACAGCAGCTCGTAGGCGTTGAATACCACCACGTCGCTGTCGCGCAGCAGGCCCATGTTCTTCGCCTCGATCGCGCTGGGCGAAACCTTGGCCATGGCGACGGTTTCGAACACCTTCTTCAGCGCCTCGAACGGATCGGCCGGGTTGGCCTGGGCCGCGCGCACGGCCAGTTCGTGCAGGCCGCCGCCGGCGGGCAGCAGGCCCACGCCGGCCTCGACCAGGCCGATGTAGCTTTCCAGTGCGGCCACGGTGCGCGCGGAGTGCATCTGGAACTCGCAGCCGCCGCCGAGGGCGAGGCCGCGCACCGCGGAGACCACGGGAACGAGCGCGTGCTTGATGCGCATGCTGGTGCGCTGGAAGTTGGCGACCATCTTCTCGAAGTCGTCGAATTTGCCGGCTTGCAGCAGGCCCAGCGCGCCCTTGAGGTCCGCGCCGGCAGAGAACGGCTCGCCGGTCTGCCAGATCACCACGGCCTTGAGCTTCTCTTCTGCGATGCCGATGGCGTGCTGGATGCCGTCGAGCACCTGGTCGTTGACCGTGTGCATCTTGGTCTTGAACGAGATGATGCCCACGCCGTCGTCGCCCAGCGTCCACAGGCGCACGCCGTCGTTCTCCCACACGGTGCTGCCCGGGTCGAAGGTCTCGCCGAGGATGGGGTCGGGGAACAGCTGGCGCGCGTAGACCGGGTGGGTGGAGCGCGGCTTGTACTTGCCGTCGGCGGCGGACCACGAGCCCTGCTTGCCGTGCACGCCGTCGCGGCCATCCAGCACCCACGCGGGCAGCGGCGCCTTGCTCATCGCCTTGCCGGCGTCGATGTCCTCCTGCACCCACTTCGCCACCTGCTGCCAGCCGGCGGCCTGCCAGGTTTCGAACGGGCCGAGCTTCCAGCCGTAGCCCCAGCGGATCGCGAAATCGACGTCGCGCGCGGTGTCGGCGATGTCGGCGAGATGGTAGGCGGTGTAGTGGAACAGGTCGCGGAACGTGGCCCACAGGAACTGCGCCTGTTTGTCCTCGGAGGCGCGCAGCTTGGCGAATTTCTCGGCCGGGTTCTTGATCGCCAGGATGGCGGCGACATCGTCCGAGGCCTTCTGCTCGCTGAGGCGGTAGTCCTGCTTGGCGAGGTCGAGCACGACGATGTCCTTGCCGGCCTTGCGGTAGAAGCCGGCGCCGTTCTTCTGGCCCAGCGCGCCCTTCTCGATCAGGCCGCTCAGCCACACCGGCGCCTTGAAGTGGGCGCGCCAGGGATCGTCGGGCAGGGTATCGGCCATGGTTTTGATGACGTGGGCCATGGTGTCCAGGCCCACCACGTCGGCGGTGCGGTAGGTGGCACTCTTGGGGCGGCCCACGGCGGGGCCGGTGAGCGCGTCGACCACGTCGAAGCCCAGGCCGAACTGCTCGGTGTGGTGCATGGTGGCCAGCATCGAGAACACGCCGATGCGGTTGCCGATGAAGTTCGGCGTGTCGCGGGCGATCACCACACCCTTGCCCACGGTGGTGACGAGGAAGGCTTCCAGGCCCTCGACCACCTTCGCATCCGTCAACCGGGTGGGGATCAGCTCGACCAGGTGCATGTAGCGCGGCGGGTTGAAGAAGTGCACGCCGCAGAAGCGGTGACGCATCTCCTCCGGCAGCGCCTCGGCGAGGCCGTTGATCGACAGGCCCGAGGTATTGGAGGCCAGTACCGCGGTGGACGAGACGTAGGGGGCGATCCGCTTGTAGAGATCCAGCTTCCAGTCCATGCGCTCGGCGATCGCCTCGATCACCAGGTCCACGTCCTTGAGCTGGCCCATGTCCTCGTCGTAGTTGGCCGGAATGATCGCGGCGGCGAGGCTGGTGTCGGCCAGCGGGGCAGGCGAGAGCTTCTTCAGGTGCTCGATGGCCTTGAGCGCGATGCCACTCTTCGGGCCTTCCTTTGCGGCCAGGTCGAACAGCACGGTCTCGACGCCGGCATTGGTCAGGTGGGCGGCAATCTGCGCGCCCATGACGCCGGCGCCGAGCACCGCGGCCTTGCGGATGCGCAGCGTCGGGGTGGAGGTGGATGGAGCGGTCATCAGGTTTCTCCGGTCAGGGACTGCTTGGGAGGTCGAACGAAAGCCGTTCAAGATGGGCGCGCGGCCGTGGCCGCGCGGCGGTCAGGTCGCATTGAGGCCTGCGGCGGCGAAGCGGACCAGGTGCTGCACGGTCTGCTCGCGGTGGACGCGCTCGCTGACGCCGCTCTTGCGCTGGATCATGCCGAAGCCGGACATCGCGTGGGTCAGCGCGCCGGTCACCAGGTCGATGCGCCAGTACAGCTCCTCCTTGCTCAGCCTTGGCAGCAGGCGGGCGAACTCGGCAGTGAACTGGCGCATCACGTGGCCGTAGTTCTCGGACAGGAACTTGCGCAGGCCGTCGTCGTGCTCGGCGAAGGCGCGTGCCAGCACGCGCATGAACAGCGAGCCGCCGTCGTCGTGTGTGAGCTCCAGGGCAGGGCGGATGAAGGCGTCGAGCACGTCCTCCAGCCGGGTGTCGGGCTGGCCGGCCACCTTGGCCAGCGCAGCCAGCCGGTGGGAATTCAGCGTGTCCAGCCGGCGCCGGAACACCTGTTCGACCAGTTTTTCCTTGGAGCCGAAGTGGTAGTTGACCGCGGCGAGGTTGACCCCGGCGGCGCTGGTCAGCTGGCGCAGCGAGGCGCCATCGAAGCCGCGCTGGGCGAACAGGGTCTCGGCGGCGCCGAGTATGCGTTCCTTGGTGGAGCCGCTGCGGTTCACGGGTCGAGTCTTCCCAGGTGGCCAGGGGAGGATGTTCAAACGATCGTTTGAGCATACGCGGGCGGCTTCGCTGCCGTCAAACCGCGGCGGCGGCAGGCCCGTCGTCGACTTGCGAATGAGATAGAATCTGTCAAACTTCGCAAGCTAAACCCGCATTCCGAGTCGGTTTTGGCCGAGCCGCGGCGCAACGCCGACCTTCACACCCACCCCGTTCCCCGGAGCACACCCATGGCGCTGGAGCGCACCCTTTCCATCATCAAGCCCGACGCCGTCGCCAAGAACGTGATCGGCGAGATCTACGCCCGTTTCGAGAAGGCCGGCCTCAAGGTGGTCGCCGCCAAGATGGCGCAGCTGTCGCGCGCCGAAGCCGAGGGCTTCTATGCCGTGCACAAGGAGCGTCCGTTCTTCAAGGCGCTGGTGGACTTCATGATCTCCGGCCCGGTGATGATCCAGGCGCTGGAAGGCGAGAACGCGATCCTGAAGAACCGCGAACTGATGGGCGCCACCAACCCGAAGGAAGCCGCGCCGGGCACGATCCGCGCCGACTTCGCCGATTCGATCGATGCCAACGCCGTGCACGGCTCCGACGCCGCCGAGACCGCGAAGGTGGAAATCGCCTACTTCTTTGCCGCGACGGAAGTGCACTCGCGCTAATGCGTTCATCCGTGAACGCGGAAACCAAAAGGCGGCCATTCGTGGCCGCACGAGTTAAACCAAGGCGTTCATCCTGAACGCGAAGATCAAATAGGCGGCCATCCGTGGCCGCACTCTGAAAAAAGGACATGAACCAGGTACTCGCCACTCCAGCCGACCCGTCCGGCACCGCCGGCAAGGTCAACCTGCTCGACTTCGATCGTCAGGGGCTACGCGATTTCTTCGCGCAGCTCGGCGAGAAGCCGTATCGCGCCGAGCAGGTGATGAAGTGGATCTACCATCACCTGGAGTCCGACTTCGCCAACATGACCGACGTGGGCAAGGCGCTGCGCGCCAAGCTCGAGGCGAGCTGCCACGTCGGTCCGCCGAAGACCCTGGTGGACAAGGCCGCTGCCGACGGCACGCACAAGTGGCTGCTCGGCGTGGACGGCCGCAACGCGGTGGAGGCGGTGTACATCCCCGAACCCACCCGCGGCACGCTGTGCGTGTCCTCGCAGATCGGCTGCGCGCTGAACTGCCAGTTCTGCTCCACCGGTGCGCAGGGCTTCAACCGCAACCTCGCCACCGCCGAGATCATCGGCCAGATGTGGGTGGCGGCGAAGCAGCTGGGCAACGTCACCCACCAGAATCGCCGCATCACCAACGTGGTGATGATGGGCATGGGCGAGCCGCTGGCGAACTTCGACAACGTGGTACGGGCGATGAGCCTGATGCGCGACGACCTGGGCTTCGGCCTGGCGTCCAAGCGCGTCACCTTGTCCACCGCCGGCATGGTGCCGATGATCGACAAGCTGTCGGAAGTGATCGACGTGTCGCTGGCAGTGTCGCTGCATGCGGCGAACGACGAGCTGCGCACCGAGCTGGTGCCGCTCAACAAGCGCTATCCGCTGGCCGAGCTCACCGCTGCCTGCCAGCGCTGGATCGCGCGCAAGCCGCGCACCTCGATCACGTTCGAATACACCCTGATGAAGGGCGTGAACGACCAGCCGGAGCACGCGAAGCAGCTGATCCGCTTCATGCGCCGCCTGCCGACCTGCAAGGTCAACCTGATCCCGTTCAATCCCTTCCCCGGCACTCGCTTCGAGCGCTCGGACGCCGAGACCATCCGCGCTTTCCAGACGCAGTTGCTCAATGCCGGCATCCTCACCATGCTGCGTCGCACCCGCGGCGACGACATCGACGCGGCCTGCGGCCAGCTGGCCGGACAGGTGAACGACCGCACCCGGCGCAGCGCCGGGATTCGCCAACGTGTGGATCAAGAGGTGACGCATGCGCTGTAAGCCGCTGCTGGTGTTCGGCCTGTCGCTGGCTCTGGCCGGCTGCGTGACGGTGGGCGGTGGCGACAACAACGGCAGCGGGCAATCGGACAGCCCCAACATCCCGGCAAGCAGCAAGGCCGACCAGCGTCAGGACGCGGCACGCATCCATACCGAGCTGGCTCAGCACTACTTCGCCGAAGGCGACTTGCAGGATGCGCTGGCCAAGCTGCAGCTGGCGCTGAAGTTCGACCCGAACTACGCGCCTGCCCACACCGTGATCGCGGTGGTCTACGAAAGGATCAACAACCTCCCCGAGGCCGAGGTCCATTACCGCAAGGCGGTGGAGCTGGAGCCGACCAAGGGCGGCCCGAACAACAATCTCGGTCAGTTCCTGTGCCGCACCGGCAAGGTGCTGGAATCGATCGGCTACTTCCGCAGGGCGGTGGCCGATCCGTTCTACGCCACCCCCGATGTGGCGCTCACCAATGCCGGCATCTGCCAGCTGCGGATGAACGACACGGCCGGCGCGGAAGCGAGTTTTCGTGACGCAATCGCGCGAAATCCCGATAACGGCGATGCACTTTTCCACCTTGCCGAAGTACTCTACCGGCAGGGGGATGCGTTTCGTGCTCGGGCCTTCATCCAGCGTTTCGATGCGCTGGGCAAACCCAATGCGGCCGCTCTCAAGCTTGGTTACGATATCGAGTCGCGCTTGGGCAATACGGACGCAGCCCAGACCTATCTCAGGCGTTTGCAGAGCCAGTTCCCGGACTCGGAGCAGGCTCGCGCCCTGAAAACCACCGCCAGCAGTCAATGACCACGATGCAGCCTTCCCAGCCTGGCCACGATGAGGCCGCGCACGATCTATTCGCCGACCGGCCGGATGTCACGGAAGAAGCCCATGCCTCCAGTCAGGTACACGTCAATCCCGATGCCGCTTTCGGCAGTCGCCTGCGGGCGGCGCGCGAGGCGCGTGGGGTGGATCTGGGTACCTGCGCGCATGCGCTGAAGCTGCCTCTGCGCATCCTGCGCAAGCTGGAGCAGGGTGAACACGACGGCATCGATTCCCGGGTCTATCTAGCCAGCTACATCGGCAAGTACGGCCAGTATCTGGGCATCGACGACGCGGCGATCCAGGCCGAGCTGGCGCGCATCCGCCAGGCCGAGCCGCCGCTGGTGGCCACGGGCGGTATCTCGCATTCGCGCTTCCTGCTCGATCGCTACGCTACCGCCGCCACCTATGTGGTGCTGACCCTGGTCATCGCGGTGCCCACGATCTGGTTCGGCGTGCGCAGTACGCTGGACCGCGATCTCAGCCACCTCACCCCGCTGGATGCCTCGCCGGTGGCGCAGCAGGACGCGCAGGCTGCCGTACCGGGCAAGCCGGGCGCACCGTCGACAGCCGCCGCACCGGTGGTGAAGGCACCGACCGCGCAAGCCGCCCAGGACCAGCCGCTGCTGGCGTCGATGGCACCATTCCCGAACCTCGGCGACGAAGCGACGCAGCCGCCGAAGGTGGCCGCGCCCGCACCTGCTGCAGATGCTAGTGGTCACAGCCTCAGCCTCGACCTCAGCGCGGCCAGCTGGGTCGAGGTGACCGAGCAGGACGGCACGCGTCTGGAGTACGGCCTGCTGACCGCCGGCACCAGCAAGACCTGGCACAGCGCCCAGCCGCTGGACGTGCGCATCGGCAACGTCGTCGGCGCGCAGGTGAGCATCGATGGCCAGCCGGTGGCGCTCGACGGTTTCCGCCACGCCAATGTGGCGCATTTCCGCATGCAGATCGCGGACGGCAAGGCCGCCGCGGCCAACCTCTGATCGCCGCGCCACGCGCGCTCTGCGCGCCTGCGGTCCGTCCATTTCGGTTATGCTTGCCCATTCTTCGCCCGTGACCGGGCGAAGGGTGCCGGCGGGCTGTTTTCCGCTTTCCTGCACGCGGTGCGCGACGCGCACGATTTCCACCAACGGTGAAGCATGGCATTCGACGCATACGACGACTACGAACAAAGCGAACGTGTCCAGAAATGGTTGCGCGAGAACGGCCTCTCCATCGCCGTGGGCATCGCGATCGGCCTGGTCGGCATCTTTGGCCTGCAGCAGTGGCGCAAGCACCAGGCGAACAACGAAGCTGCAGCCGCGACCCTGTACCAGCAGGCCGAAGTCGCGCTGGCCAGCGGCAAGCCGACGGCGGCGACCGCCTTTGTCGACGAGTTGATGAAGGACTACGCCAAGTCGCCGTACGCGCTGTTCGCGGTCAGCGATCGTGCGAAGCAGCAGGTGCAGGACAAGCAGCTGGACAAGGCCATTGCCTCGCTGCAGTGGGCCGAGGCGCACGCCACCGACCCGGCACTGAAGGCGCTGGTGCAGTTGCGCATCGCGCGCGTGCAACTGGCCAAGGGCGATGGCCAGGCCGCGCTGGCCACGCTCGAAGCGATGCCGGCCGGCCAGTTCACTGGCCTGAATCAGGAACTCCGCGGCGATGCGCTGGTCAAGCTGGGACGCGCCGACGACGCACGCAAGGCCTACCAGGCGGCGATGACGGCATTAGGTGAGGACGCGCCGCAGCATGCCGTCCTGCAGATGAAAATCGATGATCTGGCCGTGGCCGGAAAGCAGGGTGCATGAAAGCTGTGGTGAAGAAGAGCGTATGGCTGGTTGCCCTGGGTTCGCTGGTCCTGCTGGCCGGCTGCAACTCGTTCAAGAAGAAGAACCTCGAACCGCCGACCCCGCTGGAAAAGCATTTCACGCCCACGGTACAGGTCAGCAAGGCATGGACCGCGCGCATCGGTGATGGTGCCGGCATCAGCGGCGTGCGCCTGCGCCCGACGGTAGTCGACGGTGTGCTGTACGCCGACAGCACCGACGGCAAGATCGCCGCATTCGACGCCGCCAGCGGCAAGAAGCTGTGGGAAAAGAGCACCCGTACCAAGGGCTGGTTCGGCTGGGGCGACAAGAAGCGCCCTGACGCCCTGTACGCCGGTGGTCCGGCCGTGGCCGGCGATCTGCTCGCCGTGGGCACGCTCGACGGCCACGTGTATGCGATGAGTGCGAAGGACGGCAGCCAGCGCTGGGCAGCCGAGCTGGACTCCGAGGTGATCGCCGCGCCGGCGATCAGCGGCGATCTGGTGATCGTGCGCACCCAGGACGGCCGCGTGTTCGGCCTCGACGCCGCCACCGGCAAGCGCCGCTGGGTCTATGACCAGGGCAACGTGCCTACCCTCAGCCTGCGTGGCAATGGCTCGCCGCTGGCCGCGAACGGCGTGGTGTTCATCGGCAGCGACGACGGCAAGCTGGTCGCGCTGCGCCAGGACAACGGCGAGAAGCTGTGGGAACAGCGGCTCGCCAGCGGCGAGGGGCGCACCGACATCGAGCGCCTCAACGATGCCGACGGCGCCATTCTGCTCGACGGCAGCACACTGTACGGCGCTGCATACCACGGCAACCTCACCGCGATCGACGGCCCCAGCGGCCGCCCGCTCTGGAGCCGTGCGTTCTCCAGCTATACCTCGCTCGCCATCGGCGGCAACGCCGTCTACGGCGTCAACGACCAGGGTGAAGTGTGGGCGTTCGACCGCAGCGGCGGCGCGGACATGTGGAAGAACGACAAGCTGAAGTACCGCTGGCTCACCGGTCCCGCGGTGCAGGGCGACTACGTGGTGGTCGGCGACATGTACGGCTACGTGCACTGGCTGCAGGCCGGCGATGGCGCGCTGGCCGCGCGCGTGCGCCTGTCGAAGAAGGCGATCGAGGCCCAGCCCCTGGTGGTGGGCGACACCGTGTACGTCGAGGACGTGAAGGGCCATATCGGCGCTTACCGTCTCGCCGCGCACTGATCGCGCAGGAACCATGCCCCGTCATGCTGCCCGTCGTCGCTCTGGTCGGTCGCCCCAACGTCGGTAAATCGACCCTGTTCAACGCGCTGACGCGCAGCCGCGACGCCCTGGTGGCCGATCTGCCGGGCGTCACCCGCGACCGCCATTACGGCGTTTGCCACCTCATGGAAGAACGGCCGTTCGTGGTGGTCGACACCGGCGGCCTTTCCGGCGTGGAGGAAGGCCTCGACGCACTCACCGCGCACCAGGTGCGCCTCGCCATCGGCGAGGCGCAGGCGTTGGTGTTCGTGCTGGACGCGCGCGACGGGCTGCTGCCGCAGGATCGCAGCATCCTCGACGAGCTGCGCCGCAGCGGCAAACCGATCATTGCCGCGGTCAACAAGACCGACGGGCTGGACGAGCAGGCCGCGCTGGCCGAGTTCGCCGCCTTCGGCATCGGCGCCACGCTGCCGCTGTCCGCCGCGCACAACCGCGGTACCGACCGCCTGCTTGCCGCGTTGCAGCCGCTGCTGCCCGAGGACTCGCACGAAGAGCTCGTGCCCGACGAGAGCGACAGCATCCGCGTCGCCATCGTCGGCCGGCCGAACGCGGGCAAGTCCACCCTGATCAACCGCCTGCTCGGCGAGGACAGGCTGATCGTCTCCGACGTGGCCGGTACCACGCGCGATCCGATCCGCGTGCCGCTGGAGCGCGACGGCCGCAAATACACCCTGATCGACACCGCCGGCATCAGGCGCAAGGCGCGCGTCGAGGAGGCGGTGGAGAAGTTCAGCGTCATCAAGACCCTGCAGTCGATGGCCGCCGCGCAAGTGGTGGTTATGCTGATCGACGCGCGCGAAAACCTCGCCGACCAGGACCTCACCCTGATCGGCCATGCGCTGGACGAGGGCAGGGCGCTGGTGATCGCGGTGAACAAGTGGGATGGCCTGGACGCCTACCAGCGCGAGCAGTGCCAGCGTGCACTGGAGCGCCGGCTGGTGTTCGTCGACTGGGCCAGGCAAGTGTACATCTCGGCGCTGCACGGCTCGGGTCTGCGCGAACTGATGCGCGCGGTGGTGCGCGCGCACGCGGCGGCGACCAAGGAGTTGAGTTCCTCCGATCTCACCAAGACGCTGGAAAAGGCTTACGAGAGCTACCAGCCGCCGCTGGTGCGCGGACATGCGCCCAAGCTGCGCTTCGCCCATCCAGGCGGCAACAATCCGCCCACCATCGTGCTCCACGGCAGCCGCACCAAGCACATCGCGCCGGCCTATCAGCGTTATCTCGAGAACTTCTTCCGCAAGCGCTACAAGCTCGAAGGCACGCCGATCCGCATCGTGTTCCGTGAGGGTGAGAACCCCTACGCCGGCAAGAAGAACGTGCTCACCGAGGCGCAGCAGCGCAAGCGTCAGCGCATGATCCGCGAGATGAAGAAGCGCAAGAAGTAGGCGCACTTTGCTCCCCTTCCGCTCAACGGGGAGGGGGGAGAGCCGCGCTACACTATCGGCATGCCTTCGCCCACCCACCGCGATGTCCTGCTGGCCGAGTTGCGCGGCCGTATCCCCGAACTATCTCCTGCCGATGCACTTGCACGTCAGGCGCAGGGCGCCTTGCTGATCGACGTACGCGAGGACGGTGAACGCGCTGCCGGCATGCCGGCTGGTGCGCTGGGCTTGTCGCGTGGTTTTCTGGAACTGCGCATCGAGCAAGCCGAACCGGATCGCGCGCGTCCCATTCTCGCCTTGTGTGGCAGCGGCGTGCGTTCCTTGCTGGCAGCGGAAACCTTGCAGCGCATGGGTTATCGCGATGTGCGTTCCGTGGCCGGCGGTTTCGAGCGCTGGAAAAGCGAAGGTTTGCCCATCGTCACCGGCGCGCTCGATGCCGATGCCGCCGAACGTTACGCGCGCCAGTTGTGCCTGCCGCAGGTAGGCGAGGCGGGGCAGGCGAAGCTCGCCGCGGCAAGGGTCGTGCTGCTCGGCGCCGGTGGCCTCGGCGCGCCGGCATCGCTGTACCTTGCTGCGGCGGGCGTGGGGCAGCTCACCCTGATCGACGATGACCGCGTGGAACGGTCCAACCTGCATCGCCAGGTGATCCATGCCGATGCGCGCGTAGGCATGGCCAAGACCGAATCGGCGCGCCTCGCGCTCAACGCACTGAACCCACGCGTACGCATCGAGACGCGCATGGAGCGCCTGTGCGCCGACAACGTCGAGCGCCTGCTCGACGGCCACGACCTGGTGATCGACGGCGCCGACAATTTCCCTGCGCGCTACCTGCTCGCCGCGGCGACGCGGCGCCTGCGCCTGCCGATGGTGTATGGCGCGGTGGAACGCTTCACCGGGCAGGTCAGCGTGTTCGACCCACGCCGCGACGATGCGCCGTGCTACCGCTGCCTGTTCCCCGAACCGCCTTCGGCTGCCGAGGCACCCAACTGCAGCGAAGCCGGCGTGCTCGGCGTGCTTCCCGGCATCGTGGGCTTGCTGCAGGCCACCGAGGCGCTGAAGCTGATCTTGGGGCTGGGCGAGCCGCTGGTCGGGCGCTTGCTGTCCTTCGATGCGCTGGGCATGCGCTTCCGCGAGACGCGCCTGCCGCGCGACCCGGCCTGTCCGGGTTGCGGCGCGGGGGCGCAGTTCGCCGGCTACCAGGACGTGGCCAGGATCTGTGCCGCGGAGGGCACCTAGCCTTCCACGGCGCGCCCGGCCAGGGCGTTGCGGTGCCCGAGTTTCTGCTCGGCCATGTGGAGCAGATTCAGCGGGCTTACGCTGTGGTCGCTCAGGCGCTCGGCGATGGCAAAGCCGGCGTGCTGCTCCGACGCGGCCTTGCCTTGCGCGCAGACCCGGTCCAGCACCCCCTCCAGCGTGGCTGGGTCGCTGCCGATGGCGACCAGGCCCAGACGGCTGTTGGACCAGCGCACTGCCTGTATTCCCGATGGCAGCGGTTGCCGCAGCCAGGCAGCCATGCGCGCCAATGGACCGTTGCTGGCGTCGAGCCGGAGTTCGGTCTCGGTGCCGACCGGCACCGGTGCGGAGATCACCCCGATCGCCATCGGCTGCGTCTGGTGCCTGTGCTCGTGCCAGTACAACTGCAGCAGGTCCAGTGCCGCATCGCGCTTCATCAGGCCGGTCTCGGCGTCGTAGTCCTGCAGGCGGTGGTTATGCCACAGCAGGTTGAACTGCAGCACGCTGGCCAGCAGTGCCGCTCCGCCGGCGACCAGCAGCACCCACAGCTCCGCCCACTGGCCGGCTCGGATCGCCCCGAAGCCTGCGCCGTCCATGTCCACCGCCAGCGCCATCGCGACGATGGACAGGGCGATCGGCAGCGATTCCAGCAGGCACATGGGGAACAGTGCCAAGCCCGAGATGTAGATGAGCGGCAGCTTGCGATAGAGCGAAATGGCCGCGAGCTGCAGTTCCGACACCACTCCGCCGCTTTGCTGCCAGGCGTCGAAGTTCGGCTGCGCATACAGCGCGAACAGCGCCGGGATGGCCACCAGGCCCAGCAAGGTCAGGTACGAGGTCAGCCAGGTGGCGCGCCTGACCAGCGCCAGCGAGGCGATCAGCAGCACGCCCAGGCAGGCCGCCGCGGCCACGCGGCCCACGATCAGCGCATCGACCATCTCGGGAGGGAATACCAGCGCATCGACCAGGATCCATAGCACGACCAGGATCATGAAGGCCCAGGCCAGCACTTCGGTACGGCGCAGGATGATCTGCGCACGCTCGTGCAGGAACATGGGCGAGACGCGCGAGGGCGGACGGAACAGGAGGCTGGGGCGCCCGTCCGGTGCGCCGATGAAGTACGACAGTTGCCTGTGCAGGAATGTTGCTGGATTCATCGTAAGTCCCTGGACGATGCGGTGGGAGGATGGCGATGTCGGCGTGGCCGGCCGCGCCTGGGCGCGCAGCCCCGGGAAGGGGGCAGGCGGCGATGGTAGGGATGGGCGGCACGGCACGAATTGACCTAGGGCAATTGCCGGCCATCGGCGGCTGCGGCATCGGCGCACAGTGGCTTGTGCCGATGCCTCGCGCTTAGCGTCGCAGGCGGTGCGGAATCAGACGGGGGGTGGCAGGTCCAGGTCGGCGGGGATCAGCGCATACACCGCAGCGTCGTGGGCCTGGTCCCAGACCCACAGCCGCTGCCGCGCCATGCCTTCGAACCAGGCGCCCAGCTTCTCGGCGACGCGGCGGCTGGCGTGGTTGTCGGGCAGGGCGACGATCTCGATCCGGACCAGGCCGAGTTCGGCGAAGCCGAAGCGCGCCACCAGCCGGGCAGCCGCGACGGCAACGCCCATGCCCTGGCGGGAGCTGCGTACCCAGTAGCCGAGATTGGCGCTGCGATGCGCGGGGTTGAGCTGGTTGAGTCCGCAGCCGCCGAGCAACTCGCCGGTGGCCGTGTCGCGCACCACGAATGCGAACTGCTCGCCGGTGCGCCAGGCCTCGCCGCAGTGCGCCGTCCACGCCTGCGTCTGCTCCATCCCATAGTCGGCGCGACACCACGGCAGCCAGCGTCCCACGCTGGCAACCGACTCGCGCACGGCCGCGTGCAACTCGGCCGCATCCGTATCGCGCCACGCCTGCAGCATCAGCTGGCCATCGGTCAGCGGCGGTGGCGCGGGGGATGCAGCGAAAGCCATGACGTGGCGTTTGTGCGCTATGGGCAGAGCTTGGATAATGGCGCGTCTTTCGGCTTGGCATCAAGATGAGCGCACGCATCCTCGACGGCAAACGCATCGCACAGGAATTGCTGGAACGGATCGGCCGGCGCGTGGCCGAGCGCAAGGCGCAAGGCCTGCCCGTACCCGGCCTGGCGGTAGTGCTGGTAGGCGACAATGCGGCTTCGTCGGTCTACGTGCGCAACAAGCGCAAGGCCTGCCACCAGGTGGGTTTCCGCTCCTTCGACTTCGACCTGCCGGCGAGCACCACGCAGGACGAGCTGTTCGCGCTGATCGACCGGCTGAATGCCGACCCGACCGTGCACGGCATCCTGGTGCAGTCGCCGTTGCCGGAGCATATCGACGAGGACGCGCTGGTCGACCGCATCGATCCGGGCAAGGACGTGGACGGTTTCCAGGCGGTGAACGTGGGCCGCCTGGCGCTGCGCCGCTTCGGCCTGCGCCCGTGCACGCCCAAGGGCGTGATGACCTTGCTCGGCCACACCGACCGCCCGGTGCGCGGCCAGCATGCCGTGGTGGTGGGCGTGTCCAACCACGTGGGGCGGCCGCTGGCGCTGGAGCTGCTGATCGCCGGCTGCACCACTACCTGTTGCCACAAGTTCACCCGCGATCTTGGGAACTACGTGCGCCAGGCCGACATCGTGATCGTCGCAGTGGGCCGGCCTGGCCTGGTGAAGGGCGAATGGATCAAGCCCGGTGCCGTGGTGGTCGACGTGGGCATCAACCGTCTCGACGACGGCAGGCTGGTGGGCGACGTGGAGTTCGACGCGGCCGCCGAGCGTGCCAGCTGGATCACGCCGGTACCCGGCGGCGTGGGCCCGATGACGGTGGCCACGCTGATGGAGAACACACTGGAAGCCGCCGAAGCCCGCTGAATTTTTGGGGTATCCGGATTTGGCTGTGTTTCCGGCACTTGATCTAGGTGGTGGCATCGCACTGTAAAACCGGATTTCGGCGTTGCTTCCAGCCTGATGTTGATCTACAGTGAATCCGGATTTCGCTGTGGGAGAAGATCGAATGAAGCCCTCAGAAGCTCTTGCCTCGAACCGGGCCGCCATCCGGGAAGTGGTCGAGTTGCACCGCGCCCGCAACGCTCGGGTGTTCGGCTCTGTGCTGCATGGCCAGGACATCGACGGCAGCGACCTAGATCTTCTCGTCGATCCCACCCCGGAAACGACGCTGATGGATGTGGCCTACATCCAGGTGAAGCTGCAACGCCTACTTGGCGTGCCGGTCGACGTGCTGACGCCCCGCGCGTTGCCCGACTCCTTCCGCAACCGCGTACTGTCCGAAGCGGTTCCGGTATGACCAAGGCACTTCGCGTTCCCGATTACCTCGGTCACATCCTGAAGGCCATCGAGCGCATCGACCGTTACACGGCGGACATGGGCGAGGTAGCGTTCCTGGACAGCGAACTGGTGCAGGATGCCGTGATCCGTAACATCGAGATCATCGGCGAGGCATCGAACAACATCCAGCGCGTCGACCCAGCGTTCGCCGCGCAGCACGACGACATTCCGTGGCTGGTCATGTACACCATGCGAAACCGTGTCTCGCATGGCTATGACAAGGTGGATTTGGAGATCGTCTGGAAGACGATTCAGAGCGATCTTCCCAGCCTACATGCGCAAGTCTCAGAGGTACGCGCCGCTCTGGCCCTGGCCCGGAACCCCGATCATGAAGGGATGGAACCATGAACACGGCGGGGGGGCCGTCGCTTCCAGTGGAGCGTGCGGGGCTCGTCACCGTGCAGCTGGCCAGCTCGCCTGGCGGCATCGTGCGCGGCGCGCTCTCGCGAATGATCGCGTAATGCCCACGAACATCCTGAATCTCCCCGCCTTCAAGGTGCAGCGGGTCGAGGAAGCCGACCACGACTATCACGTCTACGCCGAAGTCTCGAACGCGCCCAGCACCTGCTCGGCGTGCGGCTCGGATCGGCTGACCGGCCACGGCCGGAACGAGCAGGTGATTCGCGACCTGCCAACCCACGGCAAACGCCTGGCGATCTACGTCGACACGCGCCGGTGGCGGTGCCAGTCCTGCGGCAAGACCTTCATGGAAGCTCTGCCAGCCGTCAACGCCAAGCGCGAGATGACCGACCGGCTGGTGCGCTGGATCGGGCAGCAGAGCTTGAAGCGCACCTTCGCCAGCATTGCCGACGAAACCGGCCTGGACGAGAAGACCATCCGGAACATCTTCCGCGACTACATCAACGAACTGGAGGCGCAGTTCCGCTTCGAGACACCGAAGTGGATGGGGATCGACGAAATCCACATCATCAACAAGCCCCGCTGCGTGGTGTCGAACATCCAGAACAACACCATCGTGGACATGCTCCACAATCGGAACAAGGACACAGTGTCGAAGTACCTGACCCGTATGCCGAACCGGGACAAGGTGCAGTACGTGGCGATGGATATGTGGATGCCGTACCGCGACGCGGTGCAGGCGGTGCTGCCGGAAACCACCATCGTGATCGACAAGTTCCACGTCGTCCGGATGGCCAACGACGCGATGGAGAAAGCCCGCAAGGGGCTGCGCGCCGAGTTGACCCTCAAGCAGAAGCGCGGGCTGATGCATGACCGCTTCGTCATGCTCAAGCGCAAGCACGACCTGAGCGACGAAGAACGATTGAACCTCGACGGCTGGACGAGGAACTACCCGGCCCTGGGCGAAGCGTACCGGCTCAAGGAGGATTTCTTCGGCATCTACGACGCCAAGTCGCCTGAGGA
>Ga0187815_10000275_pt1 | contig 25924 bp, 25 predicted proteins | sample NC_S_5_FD_132962 | JGI IMG/M metagenome (GOLD analysis project Ga0187815, IMG submission 132962) | Wetland sediment microbial communities from Neuse River Estuary, North Carolina, USA - ASW-S_5 | ecosystem: Environmental > Aquatic > Freshwater > Wetlands > Sediment | place: USA: North Carolina...
AGGCTTGCTACTTCGATGTCGGTTCTGCCTATCCTGGTGGTGCAGCAGCTACCAAGGGTGGGGTTGTTCGCCCATTAAAAGGGATCGTGAGCTGGGTTTACACCGTCGCGAGACAGGTGTGTTACTTTTTGGCGGAAGTGCAAGGGTCTCTGACGAGAAGGTTCCCACAGTACGAGAGGAACGGGGAATCGGCGCCTCTAGTCCATCAGTTGTCTGGCAAGGCATCGCTGAGCAGCCACGCGCTAAGGGATAAGGGCTGAAAGCATCTAAGCCCGAAACCCTCTCGAAAAAGAGAGACCTTTAAGGACATTCGTAGAAGACGAGTTCGATAGAGCCGGGGTGTACGCGGAAAGCCTTCGGGCGATCCGTTCAGCCCGCGGCCACTAACGTCCGCAGCTACGCATACTGGATCCGTTTGACAGTTACACAGAACGCGTGTGGTTCTTTTTTAGAGCCCCGGGACCTCCGACAGAGCTCGGGCGCCCGGCAATCCCGGACGGTCCCTCTCGCTGAGCTCAGGTGCCAGCGGGTCGACCTCGACGGCCGGTGGGGCTTATTCGTCCGAAGGAGTGCTCGCGAACGTGCCGTCCCTGGGCGTATCGCGAACCCACTGGCCGGTCGTCGCGTGGATCCGGTTGCGACTTCCCGAGCGGCCGGCGCCCGTCCAGCTCATGCCGGGCCCGCCCCCCCCGCCCGAGCCCCCGCTCGAGGTCCTCGCGCCCAACCCGATCACGACCGACCCGAGAAAACGCGTGTTCGCCTACGAGGAGGAGCACGAGCGCTGGGTCGTCCGCCTCGTCTGGGACGCCGACGACCCGGGCCTGCTCGAAGCCGAGTGCCGGGCCCCGCTCTACGGGCAGCGGCTCTCGAAGGCCGACGTCCCCAGGTTCTGGGCCGCGGTGAAGGCGCTCGTCGGACCTCTCGGACCGCTGCCGGTCGAGTCCGCGGACCCGCGCCCCGAGCCGTCAAGCCCCTAGCATAAGAGCCGGGCTCGCCCTGGAGGCGGACCGTGATCCGCGCGACGTTCCAACACCTTCCGGGCCTCGGACCGGGCTCGGAGGTCGAGCTCTGGAGGAACGGAGTACGGGACTGGGCTCAGTTGTTGGAATCCCCCGCGACCCGATCGCTCTCGGCCGGTCCTCGTGGCCGCCTCGAGCGCGAGGTGGCGTCCAGCGAGCGCGCACTCTCCGAGCGCGACGTAGCATGGTTCGGCCGGAGGCTTCCTGCGAGGGAGCACTGGCGGCTCTACCCCGAGTTCGCGCGGGAGACGTCGTACCTCGACATCGAGACGACGGGGCTGTCGCCCTACGGTGGGATCGTCACCGTGGCGAGCGTCCACGCCCGCGGCGAGACGCGCACCTTCGTCGCGGGCGAGGACCTCGAGGAACTCCCGGCGTACCTCGGGCAGTTCCCCGTGCTCGTGACGTTCAACGGCAGCCGGTTCGACGTCCCGTTCCTTCGCGCCGTCTTCCCGGCGATGGCCGAGCCGCCGGTCCATATCGACCTTCGCTTCCTCCTCTACCGACTCGGGCTCGCCGGCGGGCTGAAGCGGATCGAGTCGACCCTGGGCCTTGGGGACCGGACGGGCGTGGAGGGGATCGACGGCCTCCAGGCCGTGCGGTTGTGGCAGGAGTATCGGCGCGGGAGCCGAGCGGCCCTCGACAAGCTCGTCCGCTACAACCGGGCGGACACGACGAATCTCGCACCGCTCCTGGAGCTCGCCGCCACCGAGCTGTCCGACCGGTTGCTCCCTCCGTTGCTCCTCTCAGGGACCCACCGGACGGACCCGGCGGTCGATCCCGTCCGCGGCTGAGTCGGCCGGTCCCGACCCGCTGCCGCCCCGGAGAGGGCGCCGCGCGGCTCGCACGCCTTCAAGTCTCGAGGCGCTTCTGGACGTGCCGCGACGATGGCCGAGACCTTGCGCCTCACGTTCGTCTCGCCCCACCACCCTTCGGAGAGCGCGTGGGGCCTCACCCACACGCTCTCGGCGATTTGCCGAAGGATGGTTGAGAAGGGGCACGACGTCGAGGTCTACTACCCCGTGAAGAGCGCCTCCGTTCCCCCGACGGACTCGTGGGAGGGGGTCCGGGCCGTGCCGGTCGGATGCTTCCGGGCCGGGCGCCTTCCGTTCGGCCCGGACCTCGAGTTCTCCTGGCGAGTCGCCCGCCGAATCAGGGTCGACCGCGACGTCGTCATGGTCCACAACGAGAACGGGGGTTCGTTCGTGATGCGCCGAACGCGCGCGCTCCGCCGAGCGGGCCGCCCGTCCCCCGTGGCGGTGGCGGCGTTCCACGGCCTCGGGATGCGGTTCCTTCAGACCGGCCGGGAGCGCCGCCCGGACCGGCTGCGCCCCCGCCTCGGCTACTTCTCCGACTGGGCCGCTCTCCGCCTGTTGGAGGGGGGCGGGGCGCGGAACGCCGACGTCTGCGTCGCGTGCTCGGCGGCGATCGGGAGGGAGCTCACGTCGGTCTACGGCGTTCCCGCGCGTCGGATCCGCGTCATCTACAACGGGGTCGAACCGCAACCGGCCCCTACCCCGGAGGAGCGCGAGGCGGCCCGACGAGCGCTCGGGATCGGTGAGGGAACGCTGGCGCTCTCGTTCATGGGCCAGGACACCCACCGAAAGGGCCTCGACGTCGCCACCGGCGCGGTGCGCCTCCTCACCCAGCGTGGACTCAAGGTCGTCCTCCTGAACATCGGTAACGACGTTCCCTCGACGGAGACGATGCGGAGCTTCGGGGTCGTCGACGGGCCTACGAAGCGGAGGATCCTCGTCGCCTCGGACGTCTTCTTCCTGCCGACGCGGTACGAAGGGTTGCCGGCGGTCGTTCAGGAGGCGGCCGCGCTTCACCGGGCCGTCGCGACGACCGCGGCGGCGAACGTGGAGTGGGGGACCCCGGGCAAGGACTTCGTCCTGATCGAACCCAACACCGCCGAAGCGGCCGCGGACGCCCTTCGCCCGCTCCTCGAGTCGGAGGAGAACCGACAAGCGGTCGCCGAAGGCGGGTTCCGGGAGCTGGGGAGCCGTCGGTACGACCAGCAGACGCGGGAGTACCTCGACCTGTTTCGGGAGCTGCTCTCGGGGGCCACGAGCGAAGGAAACGGCGCCCCTCTCCACTAGGGCGGGGGAACGCCGTCGATCGGCGGAGGGATCGGGTAGCCCCGCGGCGGACGGGCCTCCCGGACCCGGTCGCACGCGATCCGGCAGTACTCCTCCGAAGCGTCGATGTGAAGGTAATGCCGGCCCAACCGTCGGGCGACGGCGGCCACGGTCCCCGTTCCGCCGAACATGTCGAGGACGACGTTCTCGCGATAGCTGTAGAACTTGACGAGGCGAGCGATGAGCTCCTCCGGGAACGGCGCCGGATGGCCGTTCCGCCTGCGCTCGGGAGGGATCCGCCAGAACCCGTCCGAGCACTTCTCGAACTCGCGCGCCCCGATGTCGATGCGGGAGCGATCCCCCGGCAGGTTCCACTGTTCCTTCGAGAAGACCAGCACGTACTCCCACGAGGGAACGATGTGGGGGTTCGAAGGGCTCCGCCAGCTTCCCCACGCCGTCCGGCGTCCCATCGTCTGCTTGTACCAGATGATCTCGGTCCGCATGATGTAGCCGAGACGACGAAGGTCCTGCGAGAGGTCGTGATGGATCGGGCGAAAATCCTTGATCGAGGTCGGCGCGACGTTCAGGACGAACCGCCCGCCCGGCACCAGGACCCGGTAGAGCGCCGCCCACACCCCGTGGAGCCACGCGAGGTACTCGTCGGGAGGAAGATCGTCCGTGTAGCCCCGGTACGGGATCTTCACGTTGTACGGCGGACTGGTGATCGCGAGGTGCACGGACGAAGCCGGGAGGCACTCGAGCACCTCGCGAGCGTCCCCGCGGACGATCCGGTCGAACGGAACGTACGCGCCTCGGTCCGACCGGCCGGTCTCCATCGACCCGGCCACGGACGCCGAACAAAAGAGAGTTCGCCCGGTGGGTCGGGGCCGTTCCGCCGCCGCGGACGCGCGCACGAGCTCCCGTCCCGTGCGATTCCTTGTCGAGGCCCACATCAACGGTATAATCTCGGGACGGTCGCGACAGTCGAGACCCATGCCGGTCCGTGTCGCCGTTCCGAAGGAGAGGGCGAGCGGCGAGCGTCGGGTCGCCCTGGTCCCCGCGGTCGTCAAGGCGCTCATCCCGTCGGGCGCCGAGGTCGCGGTCGAGGCCGGCGCCGGGACGGACGCGGGCTACCCGGACGAAGAGTTCCGGAGCGCGGGGGCGACGATCGAGCCCGACGTCTCGAAGCTCGTCGGGGCGGCGCAGGTCGTTCTGCGGGTCCAGCCGCCGACCCCCCAGGAGATCGGTGCGCTGAGCGCCGGCACGATCGTCGTCGCGCTGATGAACGCGTCCCGGAACCTCGACCGGGTCACGGCGCTGCGCGACCGAAAGCTGACGTCGTTCGCCCTCGAGCTCCTCCCTCGCATCACCCGCGCGCAGAGCATGGACGTCCTCTCCTCGCAGGCCACGGTCGCCGGGTACCGGGCCGCCCTTCTCGGAGCCGAGCTCTCCCCCAAGTTCCTCCCGATGCTGACGACCGCCGCCGGCACGATCCGCCCGTCGAAGGTGCTCATCCTGGGCGCGGGGGTCGCCGGCCTGATGGCGATCGCGACCGCCCACCGCATGGGTGCGAGCGTGACGGGCTACGACGTGCGACGCGCGGCGGGCGAGCAGGTCCGGAGCCTCGGCGCCCGATTCCTGGAGCTCGCGATCAACGCCGAGGGCACCGGAGGATACGCTCGCGAGCTCACCGACGACGAGAAGAAGCAGGAACAGGCGATGGTCGCGGGAGCGGTCGCCGAGTCGGACATCGTGATCACGACGGCGAACGTTCCCGGACGCCGGGCGCCCCTCCTGGTGCGCCGGGAGATGGTCGCGGGGATGCACCCGGGCTCGGTGATCGTCGACCTCGCGGCGGAGTCGGGCGGGAACTGTGAGCTCACGAAGCCCGGGGATACCGTCCAGAGCGGCGGCGTGACGATCGCCGGACCGCTGAACCTCCCGAGCCAGCTCGCCTACCACGCGAGCCAGATGTTCGCGAAGAACCTCCAGTCGTTCCTGGGCCTGCTCGTCGGGAAGGACGGGAGCCTGGTCACCGACTTCTCGGACGAGATCCTGGCGGCGAGCCTCTTGACGAAGGACGGGGCGGTCGTCCACAAACCGACCGCCGATCTCCTCGCGGGAAGTAAGTGAATGGCGGCGGACCTCTGGACGGCCCTCTTCATCGCGATCCTGGGGGCGTTCGTCGGCTACGAGGTGATTAGCCGGGTCCCGGTGCTTCTCCACACGCCGCTGATGAGCGGCTCCAACTTCATTCACGGAATCGTCCTCGTGGGCGGGATCGTGGCGCTCGGCCTCGCGACCACGACGCTGGAGCGCGCGATCGGGCTCGTCGCCGTGGTCATGGGGGCGATGAACGTGACCGGCGGCTACGTCGTCACGGAACGGATCCTCGCGATGTTCGACCGTTCTAAGGCGAAGGGGGGCCCGAAGTGACCGACTGGGTCGGGACCGCGATCGACGCGGTCTACGTCGTCGCGGTGATCGTCTTCGTGCTCGGCCTGCGAGCGATGAGCTCCCCGGTCACGGCCCGACGCGGGATCGTCTACGCGGGGATCGCGATGCTGGTCGCGGTCGCCGCCACGCTCGCGACGCCGTCCCTCTCGAATTTCGGACTGATCGCGATCGGGATCATCGTCGGCGGCGGCGCGGGATACTACTGGGCGCGGGTCGTCAAGATGACCGCCATGCCGCAAATGGTCGCGATGTTCAACGGCATGGGCGGTGGGGCGGCCGCGGCGATCGGTGCGGTCGAGCTCCTCACGCGCATCTCGGTCGACGCGACCCCGCTCTTGAGCGCCGCCGGGGCGATCATCGGTACGATCTCCATCTCGGGGAGCATGATCGCCTTCCTGAAGCTCCAGGGCTGGATGCCCCAGAAGGCGATCGTGATTCCGGTCCGGCAGGTCGTCAATTTCACCGCCCTCGCCCTCGCGGTCGGCTTCGGGTTCGTCGCCTTCTGGACGCTCCAGGATTTCTACCTCCTTCCGTTCTTCGTCTTCCTCATCGGCTACGGCGTGCTGTTCACCCTCCCGATCGGGGGCGCGGACATGCCGGTCGTCATCAGCATGTTCAACGCGCTCACCGGCGTCGCGGTCGGTCTCGACGGGTTCGCCCTCGTGAACGGGCCCCTCGGCGACGCGGGCTACGCGATGGTGATCGCCGGCGTTCTCGTTGGCGCGGCCGGTTCGCTCCTCACGGCGCTGATGGCCCGGGCGATGAACCGGTCGATCGGGAACGTCTTCTTTGGCGCGTTCGGCGCGGTCGAGGAGACCGGCGGCCCCGTCGCGGGCTCGCTGAAGCCGATCGACGTGTCGGACGCCGCGGTGATGATGGAGTACGCGAGCGAGGTGATCATCGCTCCCGGCTACGGGATGGCGGTCGCTCAGGCGCAGGGGAAGGTGAAGGAGCTCGCGGACGCGCTCGAGGCGAAGGGCGTGACGGTGAAGTTCGCGATCCACCCCGTCGCCGGTCGCATGCCGGGCCACATGAACGTCCTCCTCGCCGAGGCCGGGGTCGCCTACGACAAGCTCTACGACCGGGACGAGATCGACGCCGAGTTCGCGCACGCGGACGTCGCGCTCGTCATCGGGGCGAACGACGTGGTGAACCCCGCCGCACGGCGGCAGGGCAGCGCGCTGTACGGGATGCCGATCCTGGACGTCGACCAGGCGAAGAACGTGCTCGTGATCAAGCGAGGGCAGGGCAAGGGGTTCTCGGGGCTCGAGAACGAGCTGTTCTACAAGGACAACACGCGGATGGTCTACGGCGACGCGCAGCAGGTGGTCGCGGCGCTCGTCTCCGACGTCAAGAAGAGTCCGGCGTAGCGACCCGATGGCCCGCCGACCGATCTCCCCCGTTCCTGCGAAGAGGGGCGCACGCGCTCGGGGCTCCCCGCGCCCGTCGAGGGGCGCAAGCTCGCGACCGATCGCCCTCCGGCGTGCCACGGTCGCCGACCTCTCGGTCCTCGTCCGCCACCGGCGCGGGATGTGGGACGACATCGGCGGGCGGAGCCCGAGGGTCCTGGACCGGGCCGATGGGATCTACCGCCGCTGGGCCCGGCGGGAGATCGCCGCGGGAAGGTTCCTCGGGCTCCTCGCCGAGGACGCGAGCGGCCGTCCCGCCGCGAGCGGCGTCCTGTGGATTGCCCCGGCGCACCCGCGTCCCGGTGCGCTCTCCCGGTTGACCGCGCCCTACATCATGTCGATGTACACCGAGCCCGAGTTCCGACGGCGTGGCCTCGCGTCCCGGATCGTCCGGCGGATGGTCCGCTGGGCCCGCGGTCGCGGCTACGCGCGGATCTATCTCAACGCGTCCACGATGGGTCGACCCGTCTACGCCCGCCTCGGGTTCGTCGTCGGCAACGAGATGCGGCTCGACCTACGGCCCTCCGGGCGGCGCCGAGGCCCCGCTGGGCCCCGTCGGCGTCGGTGGCGGGGAACGGTTCCCCTTCCATAGCTCCAGGAACAGCCCGAGGAGAAGCGCGGTGAGCACGGCGTCCAGGATGTCGGTCGGCCAGTAGATCCCTTGAGTCCAGGCGAGAACGTTGAGCGCGACGTCGTAGTTGATCGCGCCGACGGTCGCCACCGCCCAGAGCCACCACCGGGGCCGTGCGCCAACAAGGCCTACCGGTAGAAGTCCCGCGAGGATGTTGAACGAGAGGAACTGTGTCACCAGCGCGACCCCCGTGAGCGTGATCGCCGCGGAGCGGAGCGCCGAGCGTGCGGCGAAGAACGCGGCGACAGTGACGGCCAGGGTCAGGGCCGCCTGAAGGACGGAGACGGCCGTGCCCGCGGGGAGTAAGCCGTGGTCGAACAGGATCCCCCAGGCGTTGAGCGAGAACGAGCGCCGGTTGACCTGGGAGAGGAAGACGACATCGAAGAACTCGGAACGCCAGACGAGGTAGGTGGCCAGCGTGACGGCTCCGAACGACGCGATCGCCACGGCTCCCGCGAGGAAGCGCCGTCGGGCCGAGCCCATCGCCGCGAGGACGGGGAACAGCGACGGGAACCGGGCGGTCGCAAGGATCCCTCCGACCACGCCTCCGATCTCCTCCGACCGTGCTCCGAGCACGACGGCGGCGAGGACCGCGACCGGTGCGATGGCGTTCGATGCCCCGTCGATTTGGCCCGAGACGAGCGGGAAGTAGACCGGCGAGACGGCGATGAAGAGCGTTAGGTAGCGGCGGTCCGCGCCGGCAGCGAACCACGCGAGGGGGATGAGCGATACGCCCACGATCCCCCAGACGGCGCTCGTTCCCTCGAGTCCGCCCAGGCTCCCGAGGCCGTCCAGGACGACCGCCGCAAGACCGTAGGGGACCTGGATCGTCGCGGTCCCGCAGTCGGGGACGTTGAACGGGTCGCGGCCCCCCCAAAACGCCTGGCCCGAGTGGAACATCCCCACGAGGTCCGCGGAGCCGTTGGTCCCGTGGCAGGCGTACAGTCCCACGGCGAAGTTGAACCCGACCACGCACGCGTACCCCGCGGCGGCGGCGACCGCGATCGGTACCCATGTGATCCGTTGGATCACTTCCGGGCCGAAGTGCCGGTACGCCCAGCCGGACACCGCGCCACGCCACCGGCTCCCCTCGGCGGATCGGTCGAGCAGCAGCAGGAGGCCGGCGACCGCGAAGACGGCGGTGAGGGCCACCGAGAGAACGTGGTAGACCGTGAACATGTCGGGGGGAGACGGCTGTCCGGCCCGAGGCAGCGGAGCCTCCGCTATTAGAGCGCTCGCCCCAACGCGACGGGGATCCTGCCCCGCCGGGATCCCCGAAGGGTGCTACCGGATCCTAGCCTTCGAGGTCGAAGTAGATCTTCACGGTCGCGTGGTATTCCTTCACGCGTTGGTTCTCCACCTTTCCCTCGAGCTCGGTCACGCGGAACCACCGAAGGTTCCGAACGGTCTTGGCTGCGGTTTCGATCGCGTTCTCCGCAGCCTTCGCGAACCCGTTCGTCGACGTCCCCACGACCTCGCTGACCTTCTGGACCATGTCGATGCCTCGACCCTACGTAGGCGGGATGCCGGTAAACCGTTTCGGGGGCCCTCCGAAACGACCGCTCCGCCTGGGGCCATCCACTCGAGGGGCAGAAGCTCCACGGCACGATCGCCTTGCCGGAGCTTGAGGAAGAAGGTGCCAGCGCACCGCGGATCCCCTCAGGAGTTTGCATCCATGGAAGTACGTCATCCTGCGGTGGAACGCGGTCGACGACCCGAGTCGCGGGGCGACTTGGATCAGCCGATCGCGAGGGCGCTGCCTAGAGATCCCGGACGATCCGGTCGATCTCGTGCGCCGCTTCTTCCAATTCGTGGGCGACCCGCTTGGCAGCCTTCTTGGCGGAACCTTTCGGGTCCTTCGCCGCAACCCCGGCCTTGGACAACAGGCGCTCCGAAAGCTTCGCGGCGGAAGAGGCCAGGTCCTTGGCGGCGCGCTTCGTATCGGACATCACCCGGTCTATGGAGGACGAAGACGAGGATCCTGAGAAAGGTCCGGGCGCAGGCACGGGGAAGCCGCACGCGGGGCACGCCGCCACTCCGGAAGGAAGCTCTTTGCCGCACTTTTGGCAGTACATGGGGACCTGCGTTCGCGGAAGGCCGGAGCACTACTTACGGGCGACGCCCGAAGATCGAGCTCTCGTTGCGCTCACGATACGGGACGGTGCGCCCCTCGTGCGATTACCTAGGACAGGGGCTCAATCCCTTCCGCAGAACAAGCGGCTGGAGTTCGGTGGGCCGCCTCGCAGAGTCCCTCGGGGGTATGCCTCGATGAAGCGTGCCTACTTGGGCAGGTTTCGACCGCATCGCGGGCAGAACCCGTAGTCCGAGGTGATGGGGGTTCCGCAGCCGGGGCAGTGGATCGCACCTCTCGGAACTCCGGCGGAGGAGGGGATGGGAGTCCGAGTCGCGGCGTCGCCCCGGGGGGGACCTTGCGGCTGAAACGAGTACTGAGGGTTCGCCGAGGTCGCCGGCGGGACCGTCCCCCCACCTCCTCCTGGGAAGAGGGCGAACGCCATCGTGATCATGCCGCCGAGGATCACCATGAGCCCAACGAGGCTCGTGTACGTGGCGGCGTTGCACACGGCCGTGGTGCAGAGCGGTGGAGTAGGAGCGGGTATGGCGCTTACGACGACGATCGCAAGCAGGAGGCCCACGAGGGTAAGGAAGTACCCGACCAGCAGCCGCTTTCGGATCCGCTCCATCCTGCCGGTGAACGCCCCGAGCGGGCTTAATCGTTCCCGACGCGGACGCCTCCGCGCCCGAACAGGGTCGCCTCCCACGGCGAAGGACCCCGCCGAGCGGAGGACCTCGGGCTCGCCACCCAGGCTCAGGCGAAGGAGGACGACCCGCACCTAGGGCGGGCCGGTACGTCGGAGTCCAGGCAGTCCCACGTGCCTTCCCCGTTCGATAGCACAGTCCTCTATCGTCCGCGGCGGTCGTTTTGCCCGAGCGGTTGTTGCGGGCCGACAGGGCCCGTGCTTGCTTCCGTAACCTCCTGCCACGATCCAGCCGAACGGAGGAGAAACCAACGGTGAGCCCGTTCGCCGGCGAAGCCGATATGAGCCGCGGGCGCTCGTCCCTGGCCTTGCCCGAAGGAACTGTGGTCCGATGACCGGTACCCGGCTCGGGGTTCGCATCCGCCGCCGTGCGCCCATCCGGCTCTACCCGTTCGAGAGGTTCTTTCACGGATTCGCGAACGCCCCTCCGATCCGGGAACTGTTCGGCAAGCAGGCCCCCTCGATACTCCGGAGACTGAAGGTCGAGTTCTTCTCACCGCCGTTCGGTTACATGGGGACGAGCGACGCGGACGGTCACTTGATCGTGAGCGCGCATCATCTCAAGTCCAGCGACCTGCGGACGCTCTACCTCGATGTCGTCCACGAGCTCTGCCATGTCAAGCAGTTCCGGGCCGGGCGCGCCCTCTTCGACCGGAAGCGGAAGTACGTCGACACTCCGACCGAGATCGAGGCATACGCCTTCACGATCAAGGAGGGGAAGCGAATCGGGATGACGAACGCCCAGCTTCTCGAGTACCTCAAGGTGGAGTGGGTCGACGAGGCAGACCACCGTCGGCTGGCGAAGCGGATCGGACTGCTTCCCTCTGGAAGGGGCGGACCGACTGGGCGGCGCCGTTCCGCGCCCCATCGCGGGCGACGCGGTCGCTAGCCACGCCGACCCATCCCCCCTCGCAACCTGCGCGAGGGATCTAGAGCGCGTGGGGGTGCCTGACGAGACGAGCGGGGCCGGCGAGGGAGTCCCGATCCCCCTCTGCGCTGGCGGCGGGTCCAAGTTTCGGTGCCTTGTCCGGTCACGAGGCGAGGGGTACGAGTCGTCGTCCCTGAGGCCGGGCGAAGCAGGCCCCCGCCCCCCGATTCGGGTCGCTGCCGAACCGGTGTCGCGGACCGAGGGCGATCCGAGGGGTGGTTTCCCACGGGAATCCTCATGCGAAGGGTTTAGTGGGCCAACAATGCATCTATACCTTTGACCCGGGCCCCCACCCACCATGCCGAGAGGATCGTTCGCTCGCTGCATCGCGACGCTTGTCGCTTTGGCCGTCGTGGTCGCCCCTTCGGGCTTCGTCTACCTTTCTGCTAGCCACGGAGGGTCCGCAGCAGCCACGTCCGCGCGCCCCGCCAATTCGGCGATCCTCGCACCCTCCCTCTTACCGTCGTCCCTATCGCTCGGCAGCGGCTGGGACGGCATTGACTATCGCGCCACCGGGGGTTGTGCGACGTGCATTCTCCCGGATGTTTCCGTGGCCAGCGGCAACGGCTACGTTGTCGAGGTGGCCGGCTCCCTACTCCGGGTGTGGACGACGTCGGGGACTCAACTCCTCAACGAAACCCTCAACACGTTTGCGAACGTTCCTGCCGGGGATCACCTCGTGGATGCACAAGTGGTCTACGACCCCTTATCGCAGCGCTGGTTCGTCTCGCTCTTGGATTCGACGAGCGTAATGATCTACTACGCGGGGAGCCTCACGAGCGATCCCTCGCAGACCGGGAACACCCACTGGAACATCCAACACTTCGCTACCCCGAAGGCAGGTTTGACGTTCGACCAGCCCCGCCTGTCGGTCGACGGAAATGAGGTCGTGATCGTCGACAATTTGCGGAACGGCTCAGCCCTCCCGGCGGGATTCGATGTGACGGCGGCCAACAAGTCGCAGCTAATCACCGGCGGCCCTCTCCAAACCTGCACCACGGGCGAGGTGGGAGGTAGCGCGGACGCGTCGTACATCCCCGCCTCGGACTTGAGCTCCTCGAACACGACCTACCTCGTGAGCGACAATGCGGCGAACATTTCATGGATCAACGTGAGGACCCTGATCGGTCCTGCTTCGAGCTGTAGGCTCTCGGCCGCAGCCTCTCCCGCCACGAACGCGACGGCCCCCCCCAACGCCACCGAGCCGGGTACAGCGAGCCTCCTCCACACGTCGGGGAACATCACCGGCGCCACCTGGCGCAACGGAACCCTGTGGGTGGCGGCGACCAACGCGTGTACGCCGACGGGCGACACCCAGCTGCGGTCCTGCCTCCACCTCTGGAAGATCGCCACGTCGAGCGACTCGATCGTTCAGGACTTCAATTGGAGTCGCGGCGCCGGCTACTACGAGTACTATCCTTCCGTCGCGACCGATGCCGCCGGTGACCTGATCGTGGTCTACGGCGAATCCTCCGCGTCCTTTTCCGAGTACCCCAGCATCTACGCTGCGACCCAGGCACCGGCCGATCCGCCCGGATCCCTGGAAACTCCCCACCTGCTGAAGGCGGGCACGGGCCCGTACAACCCCGCCTCGGGTTGCTCGGGCACTCCGAAGGTCTGCCCGTACGGCCAGTGGTTCAGCGCCACCATCGACCCCCTTACGTCGTCCGGAATCTGGGTCGCGGGAGAGTACACGGCATCCGATTCCACTTCGGACCTCTGGCACTCATGGATCAATGAGGTCAGCTCCTCCGTGGGGAGCACCTGGATCGCGGGTACCGTTTCTCCAACGACGGCCCAGGTCATGATCGACGGCGCCACGATCCCGCTCTTCGCAGGAAAGTTCAACGTGACGGTCTCCGCGGGGACCCATTCGGTCGAAGCCTCCCTCGCCGGCTACCAATCGTTCTCCACCGACGTGACGCTGGGAGCCGGCCAGGGGATCCACCTAACGGTGGATCTCGTGCCGGGGTCCTCCTCGACGGCCGCCGGGCAAGGACTCTACGAGCCGGTTCCCCTCTGGTCGGTCCTGGCGCTGCTGGCCGTCCTCGTCACCATCCTGATCGTCGTGGTCGCCGTTCGAAGGCGTCGAAAGGAGCCTCCGCGTGCTTGGCAGGAAGAGCAAGCAGGCGTGGGAACGGCGGGCCTGGCGAGCGCCATCGCCTCCGCTCTGGACAAGCGGACCTCCGGGAGCCGGGACGAGCGTGACCGTCGGCGAGGAAGGGGCGGCCTCCCACCCTACTCGGAGCACGAGGAAGGTGGCGGGTACTCGGGGAACTAGGGCCGTCGTTCTCGACCGGCGCATCCGTTTCTCCTCGACCATGTCGGGGTCGAGCCGTTTCGCCTCGCCCTCCCCGACGTCGCCTCGTTAGGTGCCACCCCGACGCCGGGGGACGATCGTCGAACGCCGGAGCTTGGCTCCTTCCCTACGCAGCGTGCGCAGCCCGGCCAAGCGTCGCCGACACCGCGGGCGCGCGGGAACTCCTGACCTCGCGGCGGAGCGCCCGCTGCGGTTCCGTCCCGATAACGGTGCGTGGAGGCCGGAGAAAAGCGTGCGGTCCCCGGCGAGGGACCGCCACCGACCGTGCGACATCGGCGAAGCCCGGGACGATCAGATCGGCGCGAATCGCGCGGTGAAGTGCGGCAGTCGCTCGGGTCGGTAGGTCATCCGAACGCCTCGCACCGTCGACCGACGCGCGTACACTCGACCCACGACCTCCGCGACGTACGCGAGGTGGCTCGCCGAGTAGACGCGGCGGGGGATCGCCAAGCGGACCAGTTCGAGCGACCTCGAAGACGTTTCGGCCTGGGATCCGAACATCAGGGCACCGACCTCGACGGAACGAACGCCGCCCTCGCGGTACAGCTCGACCGCCAGAGCCTGCCCGGGAAGGTCGGCGTCGCCGAGGTGCGGAAGGAATCGTCGGACGTCGAGGTAGATTCCGTGGCCCCCGACCGGGTGGAAGAACGGCACCCCTGCCTCCTCGAGGAGTCCGGCCAGGTAGCGCACCTGGCCGATGCGATGCGCGAGGTAGTCGAGCTCGGTCGCCTCGAGAAGGCCCACCGACATCGCCTCGAGGTCCCGGCGCGCGAGACCCCCGTAGGTCGGGAACCCCTCGTAGAGGATCAACACCTCCTTCAACCGCTCCGCGAGACGAGCGTCCCGGGTCGCGACGAACCCCCCAATGTTCACGAGGCCGTCCTTCTTCGCGCTCATGGTCGCGCCCGCGGCGAGGTCGAAGAACGCTCGACCGATCTCGGGGATCGTCCGCGCGGCCATCCCCGGCTCGCGCTCCCGAACCATGAAGGAGTTCTCCGCCCAGCGGCACATGTCGAGGTACACCGGAACACCGTGGGCTCCGGCCACCTGGCTGACCTGCCGGAAGTTGTCGAGGGAGACCGGTTGGCCGCCCCCCGTGTTGTTCGTGATCGTGACCATCACAAGCGGGACCTGGTCGGGTCCCTTTTCGCTCAGCAGTTTTTCGAGCGCCCTTACGTCGACGTTGCCCTTGAACGGAAAGTCGCTCTCCGGGTCGTACGCCTCGGCGATCGCGAGATTCACCGGCGTGGCTCCCTGATGGACGACGTGCGCCTGGGTCGTGTCGAAGTGCATGTTGTTGGGAACGATGCACCCCGGCCGGCAAACGCTCGAGAAGAGCAGGTTCTCGGCGGCGCGACCCTGATGGGCGGGCACGACATGCGGAAAGCCGGTCAGGGAGCGAACGGTCTCCTCGAAGTGGGTGAAGTTGCGGCTCCCTGCATACGATTCGTCCCCGAGCATCAGGGCCGCCCACTGATGGTCGCTCATCGCTCCCGTGCCCGAGTCGGTGAGGAGGTCGATCCGGACCTCGTCCGATCGGAGATTGAAGAGGTTGTAGTGAGCGCGCTCCAGCGCCCGCTCCCGCTCCTCCCGGGACGGGTTGGGTATCCGTTCGACCACCTTGGACTTGTACGGCTCGAACGGAGGAAGGAGTCGCGGAGCGGTTGCGGTCACCGTCGGCGCGACCGGCCCCGTCTATTTATCTCGGGCTCTGGGTGCCGCCGATCCGGGAAGAGGCCGTAACCCGGCGTCGACGCAACCCGTCCGGGCGGCGGCCGACGGGAGAGAGCCCGCGGTCACTCACGGAACGGGTCCGGGTTCGATCCCACGTAGATCAATCGCTTCTTCACGGGGAAGTCGAGGTTGGGACTTGGCTCCGAGCACTCGCAACGCTCCCGCAGACAGCGTGTGGTCAGGACGTGCCCGGCCGGCCAGTGAGGAACGCCGCTGCGTTGGCTTCGGGTGATGTGGTGGGCCCATCCATGTAGCGTAATGGGTCGAGCCAGCACGATCTCGTGACCGCACCGGCCGCAGCGGCCGTACTCGACCCTCTCCCACCGCGCCACGGCTCGGCGTGTCACGAGGTCTCTGAGAGACATCACCTTTGGGCACCGGTGCGACCCGGGCTGGTTTACCGGGCCGACCCGCGGTTCGCGGCCGAAAGTTCGACCCACCTCCGCGGACTCGCCCGAGAGGGTCCGTCCGAAGTCGGGCGACCCCACAGGCTTCCGGACGTCGAGTTCCGTGACGTACGAATCGCCCTTCCTCGCGATGTTCGGAAAAGACGTTGGTGGGTCTCAGGAGGGCGGGCACAGGGTCGATCGAACGTTCCCCCTTTTACCCGGTCTCATGCTGACCCTCGGAGACACCGTGACGCGAACGATCCGTCTGGCCCTCGCGACCTTTGTCTTCGGGTTCCTGGCGGAGTCGGCGGCGGAGCTCTACCAGCTGGTGAGCTACGGGTTCGACCGGCCGGGGTGGATCGGGTTCTACTACGTCGGTCTGGTGACGACGGGTCTCGGGTTCTACCTGATGTACCGGGGGCGGCACGAATGGACCGACCTCCACCGGAGGAACGTGTACCGCGGCCACCGCTTCCTGTGGGCGGCGGTCGGGATCTTCGGCGGCGCGCTCGTCGCGATCGCCGTCCTCGGCACGTGGGAGGGGAGGTCCCCGAGCGGCGGGGGCCCGTGGGTCGCTGTCGCCTGGGTCGTGGGGGGGCTCGTCGCCCTCGCGTTTGGGAACTTCTTCCTGGGCCTTGCGACGCTGGTCGACCGCCTCACGGGAAGGTTCGGTCGGCCGTTGCTGTGGGCGGCGTTTGCCTGGTCGCTCGGGGTCGCGGTGCTGACCGGGATCGTCGTGGGAGAGGAGTTTCGTTCCCTCCTCCATCAGTTCTTCACGGACCCCTTGGGTTTGGTCGTCTCCTTCGCGCCCCTCGCGTTCGTCATAGCTCCCCTCTTCGTCAGCTATCTCCTCTTCGCCGCGGCATACACCGAGGCCTACCTACGGCTCCGTAGCTCTGCTCGGCCCCCGGCGTCGGAGGGCCACGCGACCACGGGCCGCACCCACGACCCCGAAGGATCCGACGAGGTCACCGAGGTCGCGCAACCGCGCGCGGTCCGGCCGGCTCGAAGCGCCTCCCCCGAGCAGAGACCGTGGGGACCGGCGCGACACGACCGCGGTGTGAGCGTCGAAGGTGGTGGACGATCAGCACCGTTTGCGGCGCCGCCGACTACCATGGCACGAACGTCGGGCTGCGGGTCTCGCTTCAACGCAAAGTGGGAATCCCGGAACGAACGGGGGGAGTGCGGATCTCGCACGAGCGACGATTCTAAGACCCCGGCCCATCGGGGATCGCGGCAGCGCTCCTTCGTGAGGGGAAACCCCTAGCTCCGGTGATCCAGCAGCTTCTGGACCAGCGTGTTGTCGGCGTAGACCTGCCAATCGACCACGAGACCGTTCTGCACGACCGCTCTCCAGGCTGCCGGGACGGTCCAGTGATTCCGGTGAGGGAGCTCGCCTTGCTCCATGAGCGTGCCGCTGGCGGTTCCGAAGAGGGAGATCACTTGTCCAAAAGAGAAGTGCTCGCGGATCGTTATCTTGTAGTCCGGGAAGAGGGCGAAATAGGCGTCCCAGGCGGCGCCCATACGCTCGGTCCCTCGGACCTCTTGGCCGAGGCTGTCGACGAACCGGAAGTCCGGGGCCATCAACGCGGTGATCGCGGGGACGTCGTGCCGGTTGATCTCGTTCACAAACCGGATCGCTACCCGCTCGGGGTCGGTATCCGTCATCGGCCCTTCATGCTGTCCGCGAGGTCGGCATCGACCCGTAGGCCGCATCGCAATCCGGCATATTCAACTGGCGGAACACTGCCATCCAACGTTCCACCCCGGCTCCGGGCGCACCGGCATCACACCTCGCCCTCCGCTCCACGACCGGCGCTGCGGCGGTTCGGTGGGCCCGGGGGCCGCGGTTCGGTCCCCTCCACCAAGCGCTCGCCCCGCAGCGCCCTCCCCGAACGTGGCCCCGCTATCTTCCGAGAGACCGAGCGATCATTCCCCCCGGTCGCTCCGCTTGCCCATGATCGATCTCGCCTTGGTTCTGCTCGTGGGTCCTCTCGTGACGAGCGACCCTCGGTGCCCGTCGAAACCGTCTTGGTCCGACGCTCCCTCCCGTCGCCCGTGTACGGTCGGGACGGGCGAGGTACGTTTTCGCTCGTGGCGTGCGATCCGGATCGGCGATTCTGGGGGGTGGCCGTCTCCACCAAGCCCATGTCCGTGGGCGCAGTCGTTCCGTGGGCCGCTTGGCGCGTGGGGGCTCTCGCCACTCAGGCGGACTCGAACTATCAGTACGGACCGCTCGGAATCGCCGCTCTGAAGAAAGGATTGTCCGCCACCGAGGTGGTGCGCAAGCTCACGGCGGCGGACTCGAGACGGGAGCACCGCCAGCTCGGCGTCGTGGACGCGCGGGGAACGGCAGCTTCGTGGACCGGTTCGAAGTGTCTCGATTGGGCGGGGAGCGTTACCGGCGACGGGTTCTCGTGCCAAGGCAACATTCTTGCGAACGACCGAGTCGTCCCGTCGATGGTCCGTGCGTTCGAATCCAAACGAGGATCCCTCGCCCAACGCCTCCATGCTGCCCTCGTGGCGGGCGCGAAGGCCGGCGGGGACCGGCGAGGGATGGAGTCCTCCGCGATCCTCGTCGTCCACCGCGAGCCGTGGTTTCCCGCCGCCTGGAGCGACCGTTGGGTCGACCTCCGTGTCGACCAGCATGTTCGCCCGGTCGCCGAACTCGGGCGGATACTCCGACGGGACGAAGCCGTTACGCGGCGGTTCCTCGCGGCGCGCACGGCGCGCCTCCGTCGACGACGCTCGCGCTGAGCGGCTCGTCGGGAGTCACGAGGAAACCGGCGTCGGCGCGTGCGGCCGGTTGGGCGGATCGACCCGAGAAGCGGGACCGGCGGGTGCGCGGTGACCCGACTCAGCGAAGTTTCTCGAGAAGGGCTTCCGCGAACCGGCCGGCGGCCCCAGGGTCGGTGCGAAGGTAGAGGTCGGGTTCGATCAGCTCGAGCTCGCTCACGAGCCAGCGGCCTTCGTCCGACGGAAGCAGGTCCACTCGCGCGTAGAGCGGCTTCCGCGAAAGCCCGGCGACGATTCTCGCCGCGTCCCCCCGTGTCCTTGCGTCTTGGGTAGCCGGTTTCCCGGCCCGCGATCCCCCTTCGAGGACGAACGGATGCGAAACGGCATGGCTGAACCTGCCGTCGAAGAAGACGAGGGATCGCTCGCCCGCAACGCGAACGCGCTCTAGGAGCGGTTGCACGAGGACATCGCCCTTAGCGAGGAGGGAGCGAAAATGCCGCTCGCCGACGGTCATTCCCCCTCGATCAACGATCCTCAACCCCTCACCGTCTGCTCCCACGGCCGGCTTGATGACCACCGCCGGCCAGCCCCGCGCGTCAAGGACCGAGCGAACCGGGCGGTCGCTGCCTTGGGGAATCAGTTCCGTAGGGACGATCGCGGCACCCCGCGTCGATAGGTCGACAAGGTAGCTCTTGTGGGAGTTCCACCGAACGAGCTCGGGCGGATTCCAGACCGTCGTCGCCTTCCGCGCCCTCTCCAGCCACCCGAGAAACTCGTCCCGCCGACGGTGGTAGTCCCACGTCGAACGTATCACGATCGCGTCAAAGCCGGTCCAGTCGACCGACTCGTCGTCCCAGACCGTCGGGAGCGCCTGCACCCCTCGGGATCCGAGCGCCTGAATCGCGAGCCGATCGTCCGTGCTTCCCCCAGGGAGCCCGGAGTGCGTCACGAAGGCGACCCGCCAAGGCTGCGCCACGGGTTCACCCGGATGGGCGCAGGACGTCGATCCGACTTGAGTCTCCGGTTGCCGGGCGTGCCGCCCCTACTGCGCGGGTGGGACGATCCCCAGACACCGGGAGGTCTACGGCGCGAGACGTATCGGGCGGCCTGGCACGTAAAACCGAGTCGACGGCCGCCCTATAATCCGTCGGAGCGCTCGTTGTCAGGCCTATGACGCAGGATGTGGGCTCCGGGAACGCTCCGTGGAGCTGGGGGACATGGAGGGCTTCCCGAGGAATGCGGTGGCGGGTGCTCCTGTCGATCCTCGGGCCGATCGCATGGCTGTGTTTCACGCTGCTGTACGTGGGGTTCTGGGCCAAGGGATTCACCCTCTTCCAGGACGTCATCGTAATACTCGTATCGCTCCTCGTCCTCGCGGGAGTCGTTGCCTCCGCTTGGGCGGCCTGGGGAATGAGCGGGTTCCGCTCCCGCGCCATGTAGAACCCCTTCCGTTAGGGTTCGCTGCTCAGTGAGAAGATCCAGCGGCCTCCGGTCCGCTGTTGGATCGTCGAGGATGGAGGACCGGTATCCATCGATCCTGGCGTGCCCTCGGGCATAGTTAGATAGCGCAGGTGGACCTTGCCCTGCCCCACGGACCCCGAGGGGCCGGGTCAAGGGAAGGTGGCAACGATGGTAGCTGGCACGCGATGGGTAACGCTGATCCCGGTTCGAAACATGAACCGAGCGATCAAGTTCTACACCAAGACGCTCGGAGCAAAGATGGGGTACCGAGGTCGGGGTCGTATGAGGGACTTTTGGGCCTCGGTGGAACTCAGCGGGAGCTCTCTTTGGCTTATCGCCCCCGAGAAACGGGAGAAGCGAGCCCTGGCCTACTCGACCCTTCTCGTCAAGAACATCAAGGCGACCGTGCGCCAGATGAAAGCGAAGGGCGTCAAGTTCCAAAGGGCCCAGCGTGTGGGCGAGAAGACCCGGATCGAGGGCCCGATAGCCTACGAGAGCTTCGGCGCATCCGCCTTCTTCCACGACTCCGAGGGGAACCTCTTGATGGTGTGGCAGAACTTCCCCCCCATGTGAGGGCCGGGGAAGCGCTCCGTCGCGCACGGACTTCGATCGGACGGCTCGCGTCGAGGATCGATCCGTCAGCTCCAGCACAAGGATCACGACGGTCCCCTGAGGGGCCGACCAAGCGTGAGCGGTCGATACAGCGCCCCTCTCCCAGTCTCCAAGGATCGGTTCAAGGTCCTCCGGTCGCGCCATCCGCGCGGCGAATGCACCGGCCGAGTGTCGGGGTTCGTCAGTTCCGCCGATCGGAGGGGTCGACCTCGGGGACCGTCCCGTCGGGGGCCAGCGGCAGCGAGCGGAGGCGATGTCCGGTGGCGTCGCAGATGGCGTTGGCGATCGCCGGGGCGACGGCGATCAGCGGAGTCTCTCCAGCCCCCTGGGAAGGAAGGTCCGGTCGGTCCAGGAGGATGACCTCGATCGGCGGCACGTCCCGGAACCGGGGGACTCGATACTCGGAGAGCCTCGGGTTCAGGATGCGGCCGTGATCAAAGTGGATCGCTTCGAAGAGGGCACCGCCGAGGGCCATGACCGTACCCCCTTCGACCTGATTTCGAAGGTTGGCCGGATGGACGATCGCTCCGCACTCGAAGCCCGTAACGATGCGGGCGACCTCGAGCCGTCCGTCCGCGTGGACGCGGACCTCGGCGAACGTCGCGACGCGACCGCCCTTCTCGAGCCCCACGGCGATGCCCTGACCGGCGGCCCTTGTGTGGTCCTTCGCTGACCGCGCCGGACGCGCTTGCCAACCGGCCCGTTGGGCGACCGCACGCAGCACCGCGGACAGGCGATCGTCCGCAAGGTGACGAAGCCGGTACTCGACGGGATCGGCTCCGACGCGAGTCGCAATCTCGTCGATATGGGATTCCCGGGCAAAGTTGTTGGCCGTCGCGGCCAGGGCGCGGTACGATCCCTGAGGCAGCGGGGAGGCCGCAGGCTGGTTGTCGATCCTCTGGTTCGGTACCGTGTAGGGGATGCGGGCAGCCGCGGAGCCGGCGTTGAGGTTGTGGAACCGCCAGGCCGTTAGCGTTCCGTCGGGCTCCGAGCCCGACGAAATGTCGATGACGGCCATGGGGCGGAAGTACGCGTGCGTGAACTCTTCTTCGCGAGTGTAGACGATCCGCACGGGGTGGCCCGCCGCCCTCGCGAGCCGCGCCGCCCCGACCGCGAGCTCGGCGGCGTGCTTCCCTCCGAAGCCGCAACCCGTGGCCGGAACGATGACCCGCACGTTCCCAGGCGGAAGTTCGAACGCGTCCGAAAGTGCGTCCCGCGTCCGGAACGGTGTCTGCGTGCCCGCCCAGACCGTGAGCCGTTCGCCCTCCCACGACGCGAGAACGGCGTGGGTTTCCATCGGGACATGGGCGATGTACGCGGTCGTGTAGGTCGCGTGAAGCTGGACCGGAGCGGAGGCCAAGGCGGCATCGGCGTCTCCGACGACGTGATGGACCACGTCCCAGAAGTCCTCACATTCCGCGGGGTGCCGCCGGAGGTACTCGACGATCTCGCGCTCGGCGGGTTGGGGCGCGGTTTCCCATTCGGCTCGAAGTGCCTTCGACGCCGCTCTGGCGTTGAGGAGGTCCGGGGCAGCGACCGCGACGAAACCACCCTCGTGGACCCCGATCACCCCGGGGATTGCTAGTGCCGCGGAGAGGTCGACCCGTCGAAGCCGTGCCCCGTAGGATGGGGGATGAAGCACCCTGCCGTGATACATCCCGGGGATTCGGAGGTCCGAAACGTACTGCCGGGCTCCGGTCACGATCTCTCGAGCGCCCAGGTTCGTCGTAGGGTGGCCGGCGAGCGCCCACTCCGATGCGGGGGTGGGTTGCGTGGCAGGGTCGACCGTATCGATGCGACGCAACCCCTTCACGAGGTCGCCGTACCCGACCGCGCGTGAGCCGGCGTTCCCTTTCGTCCGTAGGCGACCCTCGGAAATCTCAAGCTCGGAACGAGCGACGCCTAAGCTTGTTGCGGCCATCTCGAGCAGCGCATTCCTCGCCGCGGTCGCCGCGAGGCGGAGATGCTCTCCCGCGTCGGGCATCGACCGGCTGCCGAAGGTTCCGATATCCCAGGGCGAGAGGTCGGTGTCCCCCATCGTGAGCTCGACCGAAGACAGCGGCAGCCTGAGCTCCTCCGCGACGAGGAGCGAGAGGGCGGTCCTCGTGCCCTGACCGACCTCGACCTTCCCGGTAAAGGCCCGCGCCTTCCCATCTTCGCCGACGTGGATCCACGTCCCTCCGTGAGGAGGACCCCCGCGACCCCACTCCGTGGGGCCGGGCTTTCGGGGCGGAAGAACGACCACAAGGCCGTTCCCCCAGCGCGCAAAATAGTCACGTTCGTCCGGTGAGCGGAGGTCGAACGGTACACGATTCTCCGGAGCGCTCATGGCGATCCCTTCTCTACGGCACTTGAGCCAACGGAAACTCTCCGGATGGCGTCAAGGATCCGGAGGTACCCGCCGCATCGGCACACGTTGCCGTTCAGCGCTGCGACGATCTCCTCCTCGCTGGGACGGGGCGTTCGAGAGAGCAGGGAAGTCACGGAGACGATCATCCCCGGAGTGCAGAAGCCGCATTGAAACGCTCCGGCGTCCAAGAACGCCTGTTGGACCGGGTGCAGGCGATCCCCCATCGCAAGACCTTCGATGGTCGTTACGGATCGGCCGATCGCCTCTCCCAAGGGGGTGATGCAAGCGCGCACGGCGACGCCGTCCAGGAGGACCTTGCAAGCGCCGCACTCGCCCTCGCCGCATCCGTACTTGGTACCCACGAGCCCCAGCTCCTCGCGGAGGGCGACCAGAAGGCTGCGATCCGGCTCGATTGCGACCGGGCGGTCGATCCCGTTGACCCGAATCCGGGAGAGGGTACCGGCGCGCGGCTTGAGATCGATCGAGGTCATAGGAAAGTACGGTTCCCCGGCGCGCTCCGCGGCGTTGGGCACGATGCTCGGGAGCGTGAGCCCACGGCCCTTGGAACCGGTTGAGGATTATCACCCTACGGGTGAGGAGAGACAGCTGCCAGGTGCTGGGGTTTGGCCGGTGAGAGGTCTCCCACCGCGGGAACGACCGTCCAAGGCGCCCGGGTTCGCCGCCCCGCGCCTCGCCGCTCGGCAACCCCGCCCCGTGGAGCGAGAGCCTTCGTGCCCGCGAAGGATCGATCCCGTGGCCGATTCACGTTGGATTGACGCCACCTTCGGTCACAAAGGCTCGTGAGTCGCCCCCGCTGCGCCTTCAAGTCAATTCAAGTTGACTTGAGGGTTATTTTCGCGTCCTCCGGTAGTCGATTGCCCTCCTCCGGGCGTACGTCTGGGTAAGCCGAGCGTTCGCCTCCCCCGGAGGAGGGCGTCGTGGGTCGATGACCAGGTTCCCTGCAACCCTTACCGGATGATCAAAGGTTGACGCAGGGCCCGCTCCCTTGAACTCGAATCTCCCAGGACGGTGATCCCCAGAGCATATCCCCGCGATCCGGGGACCCGTCCAGGGGAGCGAGCGGAAGATCCCATCACCTCCCCTCTAGCAACGTGCCTTTCCCTTCGGGACGATGAGTGCTTACGCCGGCGTGAATCGGACCCGACTCCGAACCTGCCCGTCCGTTGCGTTCCGGTCTGTCTACACGATCAATAGGACGCGCGCATCGAAGGCCGACTGCGCTCGAGCGATCGCACAGCGACCTCGGCCGAAGATGCCGTGGGCCGAGACGCGGATGCGAACGGCTCGGGGATCTTCTCGCTCGAGATTCAACGGCGGAAAGTGCGCGAGGCGCGTCGAAACCGCCGGATCACAGATTCTCTGACCTCGACTCCAATACCGGGTCCTCGAGGGACCTCGAGAGTGCTACCGTGTCCCAGGACGAACGGAGGGTCGACGAGATCCTCTCGATAGTACCGGTCGCTGGCGGAGAGGTCCGCAGGCAAGGTGAACACGTCGAGCGAGGCGAGGTGGACGTTGTGCGCGCGCCCGATCCCGCTTTCCAGCATCCCCCCTACCCAGGAGACCACACCCGCCCGCCGGGCCCGTCGGGCGAGGCTCCGGGCGACCGCTAATCCGCCCACCCTCCCGGTCTTCACGTTCAGGCTCGTGAAGGCATGAGCCGCGAGGGCCTCCTCGAGCGAAGCTTCGTCGACCACCGATTCGTCCAGGCAGACTCGGAACCGCGCACCCTGGGCAAGACTCGCGTGGGCTCGGATCGCACGCTCGGGGAACGGTTGCTCGACCTGCGCGACGCCGTTGGCTTCGGCCCAGCTTCGTATCCGCTCGACCGCGCTCGGCGGGTACGCCTGATTCGCGTCGACCCATATCTCGAGCCCGGGGAACGCACGTCGGACAGCGCGGACCGGAAGGAGATCCCAACCGGGGCGAACTTTCAGCTTCACCCGCCGATACCCGGCTTCGAGATATCGATGCACCCGATCCACCAGCACGTCGACGCTGGGTTGGATTCCCACGCTCACGCCGACTTCGACCCGGCGCTTCCGTCCACCGAGCCACCCCGCGACCGATTTCCGGGCGGCGCGCGCGGCGAGATCGACCAGAGCGGTTTCGACAGCGGATTTCGCCATCTGCTGTCCGCGATATCGCCGGGTCGTGGTCCAGAACGTGGAAGGGGAGACCGCACGCGTTCGAAGGAGCTCGGGAAGAAAATGCGATACCAGGATCTCGCGCGCGGAGCCGAGGGTCTCGCTCGAATAGAGCGGATCGGCCGAAGCGACGCACTCACCGTATCCGACCAGCCCTTCCCTTGACTCGAGTCGCACCAGAAGGAAGCGCCGTTTTCTCTCGATCCCGAAGCTCGTTTCGAACGGTTCGACCAGTGCGAGTTCGAGTTCGTCGAGGCGCGCGCTGCTTAGCTCCACGATCGTTCGCCGTCCCGTCGAAGCGGCAGAAGCCGGGACCTGGGTATGTCATGTTCCTACCCCCGATTCCAGGGGCTCGGAGGTTTCGGGGCTCGCACCGATCGTCGTTCGCCAGGCTGCATCCAGAATACCCGTACTATCGATTTGTCGACACGGGTGGAGCCTAGGGGTGATTCCTTGGTACCGTGGAGGGATCCTGAGTCGAGTGGCGGTCGTTCTGCGAGCGGAAACTCAACCGAATGTCCGCTGGCGGGTGCCCACTCAAGCGGCCGTGGCCCTCTAGGTAGTGGAGCGTCGGACCAACCGATCGTAGTTCAACTTAAGGGACACCATCGTCAGAGAAAGAACCAGCGTCACGGCGTTCGCTAGAATCACCGGGTACGAGAGAATCAGGAGGCCATAGATCAACCACGCGAGCGTACCGACGGAGAAGACGAGAAACGTCGTGAGAGAGATCTCTTCCGCGCTCTTCAGCCGCCACACGCGGATCACTTGAGGGACAAACGCACCGGTCGTGCAGATGGCCGCGATCGACCCAATGAGGGTAATCGACCAGGCCGGGACCACCATCGAACC
>Ga0187815_10000276_pt1 | contig 25807 bp, 29 predicted proteins | sample NC_S_5_FD_132962 | JGI IMG/M metagenome (GOLD analysis project Ga0187815, IMG submission 132962) | Wetland sediment microbial communities from Neuse River Estuary, North Carolina, USA - ASW-S_5 | ecosystem: Environmental > Aquatic > Freshwater > Wetlands > Sediment | place: USA: North Carolina...
GAAGTGCTGATGCTCGAAAACGTAGCCGAGGAGGGTGGCGCGCGACGGATGCTGGAGTGCAGCGGGGAACGGGTGGGGGGGCTGGCCGTAGAACTTCGCGATGAATCGGACCTTGATCCACGCGGACACCGGCGCCGAACCGAGGTCAAAGAAGCGCCGGAGTCGGCCCTCCAACTCGGCGGGCGTCGATTTCTGCCTCGTGATGTTCTGGTTCAACCAGCGTACATGCGCGGCGTCGCTCGCCTCGGCGTGTTCGACCAGGTGGTGGCTCAACGCCTCGTAGTCTCCCGGCGCATTGCGGGCCAGACACGCAGGACATTTTGTCATTCGGGACCTCGAATTAGGGCTCAAAAGGGAAAGTCGGCGGGGAGGCGCGCCCGCAGGCGTTGGTACTCGGGGTCAGCGGCGGCAAACCGTTCGCGCATCTGATGCAGGGTCGCCTTCACGTCCTCGGGGGTCCGGCGGCGGTTATCTGCGACCATCTCAATCGTCCGTTCGAAATCCGCGTGGCACGCCTCGAAGCAGTTTCCCATGCCCGTGAGCAATTCGCGCTCGCGTGGATTCACGCCCGGGGGAGACGCCGTCCTCCCTAAAACGCTGTTATGGGTCAGCTCCGGGGCGACTGGGCAAAGCCGTCATACCCTCCGCGTGAAGGAACCGCCTCGGAACGATTCATTAAGCCAAGAGCCTCTCGGGCGACGGGAGGAACGAGCGATGCCTAAGCAAATCCGCACTCTGAAGAGGAAGGCCACTCCCCACCCGAGGAAGGAAAACGCGCTCCACGTGGTCGACCGCCGAACCTCAAAAGAGTACACGATCCCGGTGCAGCTGGCGTCGATCTACGCTCCGGATCTCCGGCAGATCCGCGTCTCGGAGGCCGATTTCGGGCTGGTGAGCTATGATCCGTCGTTCCAGAACACCGCGGCGTGCAAGAGCGGTATCACGTTCATCGACGGGGAGGCGGGGATCCTTCGCTACCGGGGGTATCCCATCGAGGAGCTGGCCGGAAACCGGAACTACCTCGAGGTTGCGTATCTCCTGATCAACGGTCGATTGCCGGGGAAGAACCAGCTCGCCGAGTGGCTCCACAACATCACCTACCACACGATGCTCCACGAGAACATCAAAAAGTTCATGGACGGTTTCCACCACGACGCCCACCCCATGGGGATGCTGGTCACCACCCTCGCGGGTCTCTCCACGTTCTACCCGGAGGCCAAGGCGATCCAGGACACCGAGCTCCGCCAGCGGCAGATCCACCGTCTGATCGCGAAGATGCCTACGCTCGCCGCCTTCGCGTTTCGCCACTCCATCGGGATGGCGTACATCTACCCCAGCAACGACCTCGGGTACGCCGAGAATCTTCTCACGATGATGCACCGGCCGTCCTGGACGACCCAGTACTCCGCCGACCCGGTCCTGTCCAAGGTCCTCGACCTGCTGTTCGTGCTCCACGCCGATCACGAACAGAATTGCAGCACGCAAGCTATGCGAACCGTGGGGAGCTCCCATGCGGACCCGTACACCTGCGCCGCCGCGGCGGCGGCCGCGTTGTACGGACCGCTGCACGGCGGGGCCAACGAGCAGGTGATTCGGATGCTCCGCGAGGTGGGCTCGAAGGAGAACATCCCGAAGCTCCTTCGACAGGTCAAGTCTGGGAAGCGGCTTTTGATGGGGTTCGGGCACCGGATCTACAAGAACCGGGACCCCCGGGCCGAGATCATCAAGAAGGTCGCCGGAGAGGTGTTCGCCGTCACCGGACGCAATCCGCTGATCGATGTCGCCCTTGAGCTGGAGAAAGTAGCCGAGTCGGACGACTACTTCATCAAGCGGCACCTCTACCCGAACGTCGACTTCTACTCCGGGATCATCTACCAGTCGATGGGGTTCCCCGTCGACATGTTCCCGGTGCTATTCGCGATCCCCCGGATGTCCGGCTGGCTCGCCCAGTGGCAGGAGATGCTGCTCGACCCGGAGCAGAAGATCACACGACCACGGCAACTCTACGTCGGCCCGCGCGTTCGCCACATACCGGAGGCGGAACCGGCCGAGTAGTCGTCGCGGGGGTGGTCGTCCGCAGGGCTGGCCGTCTACGACTGGACGGTGATTGTTCCGGAGCGGCCCATTGACACCTGGAGCTTGCCCCGGAAGTCCTTGACCCAGCCGTCCGTGATCTTGACCTTTTGACCCTTGGAATACTTCTTGATGTCGTCCCCCCAGAGGGTGAGGGTAATCGTGCCGGTTTCGTCCTCCAGGGTGGCGTCGGCCACCTTGGAGGGCCCCCGGGAAGTCGTCACGTCACGGGGCTCGGAGATGGCCGTGATAGTGGCTTCAATCGTCGCGTTGGCGTTGGCTCGAAGGGAAGAGATACCTGCCATGGCGGGGGAGGCCAATCCGGTCGTGGTTAAGTTTATTGCGCCCCCCCAGGAATTTGTCTCCAGGCGCCCCACAGGGTCCGGAGGGCGTGCCTTGCCGTCGCCTTCCCGTCCGACTCCGGCCATCGAGTCAGGGAGGGGGCGGCGGACCACTCATCGCCCTTTCCTTGAGTCCCCGAAGCCAGCTTTCGTGTCCTGCGAACATCCGATAGGGACGCGCCGCATGGTCGAGGCGAGCCAAACTTCCGTACTGGGACTCCTCCGTCAGGACATGGGAGCCGGCGGGGGTCGGTGAGATCAACCAAGCATGATAGACATCGACGCCTGGCCCTCGGGCGCTCCACGCGAGCCGCTGGGGCGGAACGAACTCCTCCACCTTCGACCGCAACCGCGCGCTGAAGGTCCGCCAGCGGAACTCGGTTCCCGGGCTGAGGTCGACTCCGCCCCCGACGATCCGCACGTGGGATGCGTTCGAGTACCATGTCGGCCAGAGCACCGCCCGGACAAGCCAAGGCCAGACCTGGGCGGGCGGCACCGGAACGTCAATCTCGTTCCGGACGTGGACCGGCGCCCGGTCCGGCGCGAACCTCTCTGGCCACCGAATCGTCGGGGGGCCCATCAGGGTCGGGCCGGATGCGGAACCGCCCGATAAGTCATCACCCGCTTGGAGGCGCGTCACTAGCGCCGGGCGGTTCCTTCCCAGACCGAGCGCGGCGGCCGATTCACCGCGCCGGACGGCCAGAGGAATCGAAAGTATCCTCCGAGGATCCGCGGCGGCGACCTCGTCGGAGGAGCGCCCAGATCACCAGGAAGAGTGCGACCAGGGTCGCCCCGCCGATCAGCGCCCACCCGTCTAGGGCGGGCAAGCCGAGGATCCGGGTACTCGTGTCCTGGAGATGGTCCGAAGTCTCCACAAGCGACGTGCCAACCCAGACCATCCCGCTCGAGACAAGGGCCGGCGCGCGTAAGCGACCCGAAAGACCCTGGGTAGCCACAGGTCGGGGGCTCGCTGCGCTCGCCCGAATGAACTGGATCATCGTGAGGGAGGCGGGATCCCGCGGGCGCTCGCGGGGTCGGCAGGCGGATAGATGCGTATTGACCCTTGTCCCATATCAACCTTCGGAACGACCAGGCGCCCAGGCCGAGGGGGCCGGCGGAGATACTCGACCCTGTGCCGGCGCCTAGGTATTTATCCCCATGCGTGCGTATTGATGGGCGTAGAGGACGTCGCATCGACGCAAACCTCTACGGGGGAAACTACGACGATGGAGGTTTTCGGTTCTTTTTCCGTTCGTCCGGCGGGGAACCCTTCGCTCTCCTCTACTTTTAGTCGCTCTGGATGGGTCGACCCCGTCTGGGAGACAGACGTTGTGTCTGTCGGCCGTGCCCGGGAAATCGGCTGGCGCCAGGTCTACCGCGGTGTTGCCGCACCCGGTAGCCGTCCCGAGCTTCGGCAGGGCGCACCATGGAGATCATCGACCTAATTCCTGCCATGAGCGCCGCCGGCGTCCTCGCCGTGGGCCTGTACGGGAGTTGGAGATTCTACCGTCGATACTACCAGGCCGTTCCTCCCAACCGCGCCCTGGTTCTGTACGGAGGCCCGCGGTCGCACACCGCCCCTCCGGCGCACGACTCGGTAGACGTCCGAGTCCCGCGGATCGTAGTGGGGGGCGGCGTATTCGTTCCGCCGTGGCGACGCGGGTCGGATTTCCTCTCACTCAGTCCCCTGGACGCCGACGCTCGGGTGACTGTCGGGGGCCTTACGGCCGACCCAACGGAAACCCCGTGGGAAGTGCGCCTCACGGTTCAGGTAAAAATCCCGAATGAACCTCGGATGCTCAACACCGCGGCGGAGAATCTGCTCGGCCTAACTCAGCCCGAGGTTCGGGCCCTCGTGGTTCGAACGGTCGAGGCCATTGCACCGGCAGTCGTCCAGCGGGAACTCTCGAACGATCCGAGGGGCGGTTGGGATCGCCTGGCCGCCGAGATCCAGGCCGCCGTCGCACCGGAACTTGTCGCCGTAGGGCTTGAGGTGCGGACACTCTCCGTCACTCAACTCCGGCGCCTCTCGACGCAAGAACGGACCGATGCTGCGGGGCTGGCAGCTCCCCCTATGTCGCGCGAGCTGCTCTGGGCGTCCGGTGATATCGGAGTCCGGCTACGGGGGGTGGAGGTCCGTTTGGACCGAACCGAGCGGAGCTTCGGGCTACTCGGTGCCGAGGTGATGAAACTGGGACGGGACACCTCCCAGTTCCCGGAGCTCCCGGCGTTACAGCCTTACAGTTCAACGGAGGACGAGCGCTCCTCCCGGCCCTCTACCCGCGGTTCGCGCAGAGCCGCAGAAGAGGGATCCGGCGAAGCCACCCGGCCTGTGTTGGATTCAGAAGAGTGAGAGGAAAACTATGTGCCCAGCAGCAATCTTAGGCGACCGAGCCTGCGGAAAGACGACCTTCCTGGGACTGCTCTACGCAGCCCAGGTCAAGTACGGTACTCGAGTGGTGGACTCGTTCCGGTTCCACGCCCCGTTGCAGTCGCTCCGCTTGATGAGCCAAGTCTACGAGGGAATGAAGGACGCCCGCTTCCCGGGCGCGACGCTCAAAGACGAAATGACCGAAATCGGCTTCGTTTTCGGCTACAGGAAGGCGCTCTCCGGCCGACTACCGGCGGTGCTGAAAGAGAAGAACTGGGTCAACCCGTTCGCCAAGCTCCAGTTCGCGGCCTACGATGTCTCCGGCGAGGACGTGCAGGAATTCATCGAAACCGGCGTCGCGGCGAGCCCGATCATTCAGCAGCTTATGAAGAGCCACATCGTTGTCGTGCTGGTGGACTGCAGCAAGATGACGACGGAGATCGACTCTCCGCTGTTCCGCCAGATGCTGAAGTACGACAGCGAGGTCGCGTCCCTGCTCGTCTCGCTCCAAACCTACAAGCGCCAGGAATTCTCGCGCATGAAGGCCCAGGGACTGAGTGCGGGAAACCCCGTGATCTACCCCGCGATGGTCCTGTCCAAGTTCGACTCGATCCGCGACGAGGTGCTCGTGAAACTGGGACTCCACCGCGGAGTGCCTGCGGGCGACCAAAAGCGGAAGCGGAAGGAGTACGCGGAAGCGTTGCTCCGGGTCTTCATGCCACAGAGCCTCTCCCAGATCCGCGGAGGGAAGGTCGCCGGGGTCAACTTTGACCAGGCCGCCTACTTCTTCAGCTGGGTCCGGACCGAGACCGTCGAAGCCGGCATGCAGCCCGTCGGGGCGCCCCGCATCGTCCGCAAGGGCTTCTCGGCCGACGGCGGAGCTGAGCCGGACTTCTCGTACGACGACTACGTCGCGTTCATCGAGCACTTCCGCGACGTGGCGAACAAAGTGCCAGACGAGATCGTCGAGCAGGCGACGCTCCAGCCCGCCCCCGCTGCGGCGCCCGCGTGAAGGGCGGACGCGCGATGACCGACGCACAACTGGAGGGTCGCCTCGTGGAGAGCCCGGAGGAGGTCCTCCAACTCGAGCACTGGATCTATGGAGCCAGTCCCGAGAAGGGCTACGGGACGAAGGCCGAGTCGATGGGACTCAATGGGCCCCTGTATCAGCGCTACCTGGGGAGTCATATGACACCGGTCCGTGTGGAGAAGACGGCGAGCGGATCGACGGTGATCGATGCCCGCATGATCCACCCTGCCCCCGCCAACGACGAGGTCTTGCTGTCCATCCTCGGGCGCGGGGTGGCCGATGAGTACAACCGCCCAACGATACAGAACCACACGGTTGTGTTGCCCGGGAAACTGCTTCGCGCCGGTAGGCTATCGTTCACAATGGCCGAGGGCGCCATCCTGGACTACGACCGACGGGTACCCAAGGCGAGTGGCCGCATCGAGCCGCTCTCGCTACGCCTGCCGCCCGAGAGTGCGCCGCGTGAGAACCCAGGGACGGGCATCCGACGCTTTATCACGAAGGCCGCGGTCGACACGCTGGTCAGTCGGTTCCTGGCCGATGGGCACGGGAGGACCCTTCTCCTCTGCCGCGGCAGCACTCACCAGTATCGCAACGAGCTTCTCTACAAGCTAGTGGAGCTGCTGAGCGCCGGCGGGGAGATTCCTCAGTTCACCGCCATCAGCGATGCGCCTACGCTGAGCGCGATGAATCACTTCCGACTCGCGATCTCCTCGCGCGGAGTTCGGGCGGATGGGACCTGGACCCTCCTTGACGCCAGCATCGACCGAGCGACGCTCCAGCCGATCCGCGGACGTGCCCCGGTTTACTCAAGAGTAGCCGAGGCGTTTGAGAACGTGAGCCCTTGATGCGGGTCGCCCGGGGTCCCCCAGGGTCCACCCCGCCGGCGTGATCGCGGGCGAGGAGATCGATGGCCTCCGCGCTCGTCCTCGGTGAGCGGGGCTGCGGCCTCACGACATTCGTCGGGCTCCTCTACACCGCCCAGGTCCGTCTCGGAACGGAGAACGCGGATGAGTTTCGTTTTCACGCCGAGCGCGAATCCATCCAGCAGATGGAGGCGGTCTACGGCGAGCTCGGCGCCGGCCGATTTCCGGCGGCCGACATCGATTGGGAGCAGCATCCCCTGTCCTTCGTGTTCGGCTTCCGGAGGGGGCACATCGCCTGGTTCGCCGGCGGGGGCGCGTCCGGCGAGCAGGGGTTCTCGACCGTCCGGTTCCAGGTGGGGGGCATGCCGGCGGACGTGGTCCACGAGTTGCGGGACCACGACGCCATCTTGGATCGCACTACCCTGAATCTCCTGCGGAGTCCGATTCAGATCCCTATCGTGGATGGCGCATGGCTGGTCCCGGACCGCTCGAGCATCGCGGGGTTGCCGCTCGCACGGTACGATCAGCACTTGGCCGCGACTCTAGACCTGCTTCGGAAGTTCCTCGCGGCGGACCGGGACCGGCGTGCCCGCCAGATGTTTCCCCTCTTCGTCGTAACGAAATTCGACCGAGTCCGAGAGGAGACGCTCAAGGCGCTCGGAGCCCCCGAGGGCACCCCGGGAGATTGGACACCCGAGGCCCGACGAGCGGTGGGAACAAGGATCCTCGAAGGATACTTGCCGGCCACGGCCGCCTTCCTGGCCCGGGCCACAAAGGACGGTGTCCGGCTTGCGGAGCCCGGCTGGTACTTCAGCGGTCTTCGGACGGAGGAGCGGGGCGACGAGATCAGGATTCTCCGACGACGAATCTCCCCGGTCAGCGGCTGGGAGCCGGAGTACCCCTTCGAAGAGTACCGCGGAATGCTTGCTCGGATCGGAGAGCTTGCGGGACGGCTCCCCGTCGAGCCGATCGAGTAGAGCGGCTACGCCGACGCGGCCGGATCAGGAACGGCGCGATACCGGTAGCCCTCACGGTGCGACCCCTCACGAACAACGGACCATCCGGGGAACTTCCAGGTCCCACCCTCCGGCACGAACTGGGGATCCCCCTGGCTCAGCTCGCCCAGTTCCGCCTCGAGGTACTCGTGGTCGGTGGCGACCTCGGGGGCGATTGTTCCCTTCTGGAGGAGAGTGGTAAGCAGAGGGAGTCCGGCGGGCCGTCCTCGCCACTTGACGGCCAGGAATGCCTTTCGAAACTCTCCATCCCGGAGGAGTTGCTCCCGGAGGCTGGCATACGGCGGCCGATTCCGGTAGTCCCGCGGCGGGGCGTCTAGCCGACGTTTCTCCCGGCGGCTTTCCTCAACGACGGCGCGCCAGGTTGCCGCCGAGGCGGCCTTGGCCTCCCAGATCGAGGCCGCGTCTACCTGTTCGTCCTCGCCCTGGCCGCCGGCAGAAGCACCGCCAAAGTCCACCCCTTCCGGATGCTCCTGCATGGCGACCCGGCCTCCAGCCTTCCGCGGTCCCTTCGGGGTGACTAGTGTGAAGGCCAGCGCCGCGCCGCTTGCCGCGCCCGACGGGGGCCGGATCTGAAGTTCCTCGCAATCAGGGTACCGGTTCGGATGCAGCACAATGAAGGGACCGCTCTCCGAGGCGCTGAACAATGTTGCGAGCGCCTCGTTCACGGTCGCGACCTGCCGACGGACTGCTAGCTCGCTTACCCGGATGAGAGGAAGGCCGGCCTCGGCCTTTCGAGGACGCGAAGCAAGGTCATCGACGAAGGCTTGGGCCACCTCGGCCTGAATCTGCTGCGTCGCGGTTCGACTGACCGCGCCCTCCGCGGCATGCGACCGGGACAACCCACGTCGAACCCGATGTCCCACGCTCCCTTCGCGGATGGCCTGCTGGTGCACCGCCCAGAGCCGCATGTTCAGCCAAGGGTGGAGCTTCCCCCCACTCACCTTCGATTCGGCAAAGATTCCGCCCCAGCGATCTTGGGCCGTCTCCGCCCAGGTGGTGTCGTCCGGGCTGCGTCGGTACCAAGTCAACGCGAATTCCCGGAGAAGAGCCCCGGCGCTGAGCGGATCGTCGACCTCGCGCTTGACTCGCTCCATCAGGGCCTCCGAGCGTGCCGCGAGCAGCGCAAGCAACTCCGGGTCCCCCGCGCCCTCGCGGAGCAAGGGAGCAAGCGGAATCTGGTTCAGCGCCTGAATGTCGAACTGTTCGGCCGGGTCAAGAGCGAGGAAGCTCCGTAGGGTTTCGGAGCGGACCGGCCGCCCGATCGGCCGAACGGAAGCTCCCGGCGACGGCTGCGAGTCGGGTAAGGCTGGAGGGGGCTCTGGTAGTGAGACGGGCGGAGATTCCGGTGGAGCGACGGGTACCCGGATGGGACGGCTGGGTTCTGAGGCGGTTAGAGCCCGGGTCTCGGGTGGCGACCGTTCGGGAGACTCGGACCCCGCGTGAGGAGCTGTTCGACGCAAGACCTCCACGTCGTGCAACCGGCGGTGGTGCTCCCGCTCGATGCGCAGTCGCTCATCCGCTCGCCGGCGATCCTTTTCGCGCTGGATCCGGTCGGCGTCCGTCTCGTTCACCATGCGGCAGGGGTCGCCAAACCCAACCAAAATTGGGGCGGCCCGAGGCATTAATCGTTTCGTCGGGGGAAGGCCGGAGGCTGATCGTCCTTCGGTGGTGTCAAGGCCGGGCAAAAGTCTATGCCGGAGGAAATCTTGAGGCTCGCCAGGGACCGAACATGGTTCAGAAAGTGACCGAGGTCGTCGGAAAGTCGAGCCAGGGATTCGCTAAGGCCGCCGAAAATGCCGTGACAACCGCTGCCAAGACCCTCCGCAACCTGCGCTGGTTCCGGGTCACGGAGCTCGAGGGAGCCATCAAGGACCAGAAGACGATCGAGTACCACGCGACGGTCAAGATCTACTTCGAGCTCGAGGACGCAAAGTAAGTCGCTGGGCACGGCCGTGGCAACGGGTCCGATGCCGGGAAAGCGGGAGGTAATGAACCCGACGGCCTAGCTTAATCCGTGCCAGAATCGGACCCGAGCCATTGGCGAAAACTCAGCCGCGACGAGGAACGGGTCATCGTCCGGAAGGGCACAGAGGCCCCTTACTCCGGCGAGTACGAGCATTTCACCGCGGCCGGGACGTACGAGTGCAAGAGATGCGCGGCCCCGCTCTATCGGTCCGAGAGTAAGTTCGACTCAGGATGCGGCTGGCCCAGCTTTGACGAGGAGATCCCGGGGAGCGTCCGGAGGCTTGCGGACGCCGACGGAGCCCGGGTCGAGATTCAGTGCGCTCGTTGTGGGGCCCATCTGGGGCATGTGTTCGAGGGGGAGCGCTTCACCCCCCGGAACACACGCCACTGCGTCAATTCGATCTCGATGCTGTTCCGCGCGCGGGAACCCGCTTCCGGCTGACAACCTTCTTTAGCGTCCCTTTGGTCGGCCACAAGCCGGTCGATCCCCGTGATGCACAGTGCGAAGGGATACGAGACGCATCCGCATCCTACGTTCCTTTCCGATTTCATATTGGGGAGCCAGGACGGTCTCGTCAACGTCCTCGGAATCCTGCTGGGTTTGAGCGCTGCAACCTCGGACGTGAGGCTGATCCTTGTCGCAGTTTTCGCGGCGCTCGGCGCCGAATCGATCTCGATGGGTGCGGTTGCATACACCTCGACGCTCGCCCGTCGCCGCCTCTATCTTAGCGAGGTCCGCCGTGAACAGGACGAGATGCGCGAGGTCCCGGACATCGAGCGCGAAGAGGTCCGGGTCGTGCTCCTCGACTGGGGCTACACGGGTGCGGACCTCGAGGACATGCTCGACCGGATCTGCCGCAACCCCCGTGCCTGGATGGAGTTCATGATGGCGTTCGAGCTGAAGCTCGCCCCCGTGAAGGAGGCCCAGGCCCGGGACAGCTTCGTCACGGTCTTCCTCGCGACCGTGGTCGGGTCGTTCATTCCTATCCTCCCGTTCCTTGTCCCCCGGATCCCGATCGAGACGGGTCTCATCGCCGCCGTCGCCCTCTCCGCCTGCACGTTGGCGCTCGTCGGCGTCTACGAGGCCCGAACGACGGGTGGGAAGCCTTTCCGGAACGCGGCCCAGATGATCGTCATCGGTCTCGCGGCCGGATTTGCTGGATTCCTTATCGGTCATCTGCTCGGTGCCACGTGAACTACTGAGGGGAGGCCTCGGGGCCCCGGTAGGCCGGACGCGGCTCCGAAAGCGCGGCGACAGGTTTACGACCCGCCCGGCTTGCCCCCCTCGTGGACCCCGCCGTTCAACCCCAGGGTACTCCGATCCCGCCCAGCGAGTTGTCGCCGGAGGATCGCCGCTGGCTTCACGACAAGTTCGAGCGCCTGGCGGCCGAGGAGGGGCAGCTCGCGGCCGGGAGGACGTCGTACTTCGCTGCCATCGGCACGGTCTTGATCACCGCCATGGTCGTCGCGGTAGCCGACCTGTCAGGGAATCGGCTCGAGCTGACGCTCTTCATCACTTTCCTCTCCGTTCTTGGGGTTCTCCTCACGTTCGTTTGGGCCGTGCTGCTCCATCGGACCAACGACGCCCAGAGTTTGTGGCGAGAATCGAACCTGCGCCTCGAGCAGCTGTCTCCGCCGATCGAGGGATCCGTCCCTATCCCGGTGACCCTCCGGTCCGGAGCGTCTCTTTCCGTCAACCTCCTGCGTCCGTACGAGTCGCATGCGGCTCGCTTTTCGAAGGCTCGGTCGATCTCGTGGATGGACCGGGTGAACCCGGAGAGTCTCACAGAGATACTGCCGGTCACCTTCCTGATCGTTTGGTCCGCGGCGCTGGTCGTCGTGTGGGCTTGGTACCTGTTCTTCCACTAGCGAACGCGTCGACGACTAAACGTCGACTTCCGCGTGGACCATTCCCCGCCGGACCGCACGGAGAAGGGCGGCGTGATCCTGCGCCGTCTGGTCCGCGTACGCCTCGGCGAAGGATGTAACGGCTACGTCGAACAGATCTCGGCTGCCCAGGTACCCGCTGATGAACGCCGGGTCCCCCGTCCGTGCGTGCGCCCGGGCCAGCGCCGCTCCGCAGAGCCCGGCCTGGCCGATCAATGTCTTGGAACGAAGCGTCGCGACGTCGGTGGAGAACTTCATGTCCCGCAGTTGCCGAAAGTAGAAGTCGCGGGAGTTCAACCGGCTCCACCCGAGAAAGATGTCACTGGCTTCCTGGATGAGGTGCTGGCCAATCACGACTCGTTCCGCGTGGTTTCCGAACCGGCTCGGCCCCGCGTAGGGTTCGAGAACGGAGGCGTTGGCCTGTTTGAGCTGCAGGAAGAGAGGGTCCTCCACGTCGCGATCAGCCATGAGCAGTATGACCGAGCACACGGTGCCCACGCTTCCCACACCGACCACTTTCTGGGCTACGTCGACGATGTGGTAGCGTTCCAACAACGTCCGCCGCTCGTCGGTGAGGGTCCTCATGTACTCGTCAAAGAACTTCCGAGACTCCTCGGCGTCCGCCGGACTCTTGTAGTGCACGATCAACGGCGGGTCGTCCCGGATCTTGTATCGCCCGCGGACCGTCTGGACCAATTTCGGGAAGGCGTGGAAGACGGTGCGACGGCGGGCTCGACGGACCGCCTGGGCGATGATCCTTCGGCCCTCGCGATTGGACTGGCGCGAGATGGTCTGGCGGTCGATGTGAGAGTACCACGTGTCGAGGTATCGAGCGGTCCCGAACGCTTGCATGTTGTGGCGGTAGGCCCTGACGGCGGTCAGGGCTGCCTTCTGGCCGATGTCGCGAGGGAACCGGTTGTTCCGGCCCACCAGGACGAGGCTCGTTGCGAGTCGCTTGAGATCCCATTCCCACGGGCCGGGCAGGGTCTCATCGAAATCGTTGACGTCGAAGACTCGATTCCGTTCTGGAGTCGCAAACACGCCGAAATTGCTGAGGTGAGCGTCTCCGCAGAGTTGTGCTCTACCTCCGGATATCGGTGTGGTCGCCAGGTCGCGGGCCATTATGCTCGCCGACCCGCGGTAGAAGGTGAAGGGCGAGAGTGACATGCGCCCGTACCAGATCGGAACGAGGGACGGCACGCGGGTCCGGCTCGCGGCTTGGAGTGTGTCGACCGGGTCGGGTCGCCCTTTGGGTGCCGTCCAACCGGCATGGCTCGACCGTGGGACTCGTTGCCGGGCGGCCTTCCCGTCCATGTACCGCTGCCGACGCGTTCGGGCGGGAGTGGAGGTTCGCCCCACCGAGATTGCCATCTCCACTCAGCTCCTAGCGAAGTTCCTCAGGTGCGTCCAGGGGTGTTGGATCCGGGAGGTCACGTCGATGCCCCCGACCGCCTTTAGGAGGAGGAGGCTGGGCGCTCGTTCGGGGTAGCCGCGGGCACCCCAACCAGAGGGGTTGAAGCCCCAGGGGAGGATTTCTGTTGCGTCCCGAACGCCGGAGGGGTCCGGAACGCGATCATAAGCCGGTTCCAAGAGTTGATTTCGACGATGGCAATCGAAAGGTCGACGATCTCGCGTTCCGAGAACTGTGCTTTGACGCGATCCCAGGCGGAATCTGGAACATGATCCAGGGACACTTGGGTCAAGCTTTCGGTCCAAGACAGAGCCGCACGCTCCTTCTCGGAGAACACGGGGGAATTCGTCCAGCCCGCCAGCATGTCGAGCTGGGGTTGCGGTACGCCGGCCCGTCGAGCCCGACGATAATGCACGTCGAGACAGTAAGCGCAGCCGTTGATCTGGGACGCGCGGATCTTGACCAGCTCGACCAGGGTGGCAGGGAGTGTGCCGCTGCGGACAAAGCGAGCCAACTCAGTCAGACCCTTCGTTGACTCGGGCGCCACCACCTCGTACTCGATGCGGGCGGACATGGGATCGATCACGGAGCGGCCCCGGCAAACTTGAGGATTGCGAGTCCTTCTTCTGGCTGGTCCGCCCGCCGGGAGTAGGAGCGCCGCGGGGAGGCCGCCGTCGCGACGTCCCCCGTCAGGACGTCCACAGGCGCCGCCGAGCACGCGTATTAACCCGCCGTCGTAGGGGGACGGTGGGCGTGGCCACCGGTCGGACTCAGGGTGCGTCCACGACGAGGACGTTATCCTCGAGCCGGACCGTAAACGCTCGCTCCGGGGTGGTGGCGGGTCCACGGACCACTTGGCCTGTATCGAGACTGAACTGGGAACCGTGCCACGGACATGTCACGCTCCGGTCCGTCACTGTCCCCTTCTCCAAGGGTCCGCCACGGTGGGTACATCGCGCCTCGATCGCGCGGAGTTCTCCACCGATGTTGAATACGGCGACTGGCACGCCCCTGACGTCGACTCGGATGGCTTCCCCGGGGGAGGGAGGCTTGACCTGTGGAAAATGGATCTGCTCCATGGTGGCCCTCTCGGCGGGTGAAATACTTGGACCTATTGAAAGGATTCCTGCGCGAGGGGCGGGGGGGGTCCGGTCAGTCCCCGAAGCCCGTGATGGGTGGGTCGACGTCCTCTTGCCAGAGGAGGGCGTTCATCTCGCCCCGGTGCTGGAGTTCTTCTTCGGCCATATGCAGCAGAAGAACCCGTAGGGATATCCGTCGCCGGCTCCCGGGAATGGGAAACGTTCGCGATAGGTCGCTCGGGCGGAGCCTTGCCAGCACGCCCATCACGAAGCGGTCCGTCCGCCGCTCCTCGGCCACGGCCTCTGCCCGAGAGAGCCTCTCTCCTATGGGGTATTCTTTCCAATCACGGTCCTTCGCGTAGATCGCACGGAACCACCAGCGGTACGCGTCGAGGACGTGAAGAAAGATATCGACGATCGACGGGAAGGAGGCGCCCCGGGACCGGTACCGCTGCTTGGTCTGCAAGCGCCAGATGGTTGCTAGATACTTCTTCCGGACCTGGGAGTTGTACCTGTAAAGGACACGGATTGTGTCTAATTCGGAGCGCATCAGATGGGGAAGGTGTCCCCTCTCTTATCCTCGACGGATTACGTTCCGGGCGATCGGCGAGGCCTGAGCCGCGGTGCAAAAACAGACCGATTCCCGGGTGACGATTCAGGGCCTCGAGGCTCCTACGTCACCGCAAGGTTCAGCACACCATTGTAGGCGGAGCTGGGACAGGTCACGTTGAACTGGAGCGTCTCGTTGGTGTTCACCGGGATCGACAACGGCAGGTCCGCGCCGCTCACCGAGAATCCCGCGGTGGCGGAACTAACGGTCGAAATGGTACACGATGCCGTGCCTCCCCCGGCGGTGAAGTTGCCGCCGATGCTGAACAGGAGCCACACTACCTGGCTCGCGTTCGCTGTGAATCCCTGCCAGCTTGCGTTGGCGGGCGTCGCGATCCCGCAAGGGTTGTCGGGAGACTGGAACGTGATCACGGTAACGTTGATGGCCGGCGATGAAGGGAGCGCGAGGTACCCGATGACGCCCACGACCAGGATGAAAACAACGATGCCGACAATGATCCAGAGCCACAGCCGTCGCCTCGGGCGCGCCGGAGGAGGGGTGCCGTACGGAGGAGCACCATATGGAGCGGCACCGTACGGAGGCGCTCCGTACGCTGGACCACCGGGCGGGGGCGCCCCCCAGACGGGAGGTGACGGCGGCGCGCCCGTGAGCCCGCTCGAAGGCAGGGCAGAGGAAGGGGCTGGCGGGAGCGCAGTTCCGCAGTACTGGCAGAATACGGCCGTCGGAGAATTTGCCCCTCCACACTGAGGGCAATAACGCGCAGCCACGGTCGGGCTGGAGCCGTCCGACGGTACTTATCGCCGTCGCTGAACAGCGCCCGGGGGCCGGTCAGTGGGCCAATGAGCGAAGCTCGAGTTTTGAAAGGGCGGATTTGGTGATCCCGAGGAAGCGCCTTCCATCGACGCGTTGGAGGACCTCCCCGTCGCGGAACACGACGATTGACGGCGTGATCCGGATTCGGAAGTCGTCCCACAGCGGGTTCTCGAGGTCCGTGATATCAGCGATCGCGATCGTGGCCGGCAACGTGCCCTTGAGGGCCACGAACCGTGGCATGAACCGTCGCGTCACGGGACACCAAGCCGCACTGAAGCAAACGACGTAAGTTCCGGGACGGCTCAACCGTCCAGTCGTGAAATCGGCCTTTCCCAAGACCTCCAGTCCCGTGGCGGCCCAGAGCGTCCCGGCTGGCGCTGATCTGCTCGCCATAGGGTAGTCTCGCCTGCGGGCCAATGCGGCGAGGCCTATGACTCCGGGCCCTTGATTGCCGGGGGCTCCTCCGGGAAGCAACTAGGCGCCCTGAGCTCCGGGAGCGATCCGTCACGTGAGAGCAAGGTCAGGGGCTCGACTGCAGCGCACGGCGGGGGTCCCTCCAAGCGGTTCGGGTCCCGACGGTCCCGGTGGCTGCGTCCACTTCGGCGAGGACTCCAGCCGCTCGACCGAAGAAGGCCATCTCCAGCGAGTACCAGAACACCTCGAACCCCCCGGGGGTGGCCCGCGATTCGCCGAAGTGGTGGGTCTCTCCCAGAAACCAACTTGTGCGGAGTGCCGGCTCGTAGCTCCGGGCCAACGCCTCGGCGGGTCCGATGACCGGCCCATGGCCGGACGAGGGGCGAGGAACCGTTAGCGACTCGGTGGGCGCTAGGAGGCCGTGGAGGAGATGGTACTTGGCGACGCGCAGGTGGAGCTCCCCGCCGGACTCCGCGCGCCCAAAGAAGAGGAATAAGAGCGGGTTGGCCTGGGGAATCACCTCGTCAAAGCCGGCCCGGCGCTTCGCGACCCCCGCTCGCCAGCGGGCCAGGAGGCGGACGACAAGGTAGAGTACCGCAGCTCCCAGAAGGAGCCACGTCGTGACCTCCCAGATCCAGAGCGCAACCCGTCCCCGTTCGTAGAGCATGATGGCGTACGAAAAGATGGTGAACGCCATCGCGCCGACGTTCATGATCCGGTCCGCGTCGAAATGGTACTCGTATGGGGAGAACGGGGCGAAGATAGGGACCGACCAATGGTCCATGGCGTCGAGCAGCACGTGGGAGAGGCCCCCCACCTCCAACGCGACGAAGAAGTCGAGGAGTGGGCCGGTACCGAATCGGGGCCCGAACGCCCACGCGAGCGCGTGCGGAACGACGAACGTGCCGACCGTGGCGATGATCGTTACCCCCACTATCGAGTGAGAGATTCCACGGTGACGGAGAAGGGGAAACCGGGTTGAGAGCGGATAGAGCAGCACGTCCGCATCGGGGAGCGCGCCCGCGAACGCGCAGGCAACGACGAACTGGAGGCCCGCCGGTCCCCAGAGGCCGAACCCGAGCAAGTAAGCGAGCAGGATGTGGCTGAACGGGTCCACCGGAGCCTCCGCGGAGCGGAGAGGCGGTCAGGGGGTCAAGGTTTGCCCGGAGGTGCCGGCGCCGTACGCGTCGTGCTGCGGAGCCGCAACGCGTCTCTCAGTACGAGCGTTGCGACCCCCAGGAGGATGGCTCCGGCCGCGATCTCCACGTACCAGCCGACGGCGGGCCCCCAAAGAAAGGACAGCGACTCAGCGCTGGTAAGCATGCCGCAATGCGTCGCGGAAGGTCCGCACGATCCCCAAAAAGTTGAGCCGCCGACGACCGTTCCCCCACCCTGACCAAAGTCGTGGACCACCGCCGACGGCTGAAGGGCGGCCACGCCGATCGCGGTCCCTAGGGTGAGCGCCGTTGCCACCGCGAACGCCACGCCCGCGCCCAATGTGACCCTCCAATCCCGTCTACGCTGTCGCTGATCGAGAACAAACAGCGCCAGCGCGAAGAAGCCAATCGAGATGGAGAAGACCGAGGCCAACCACACGATCGAATACATCGTCTGCAGATCGCTCGGCTCGGGGTGCGGCGAAAAAGGGACGATGTCCTGGTACGGCTGGAGAGTACCCCCCGCCTCCTGATGGGTCAACGTGCAGATCTCACCCCAAACGGGGGCATCCACCGGGTACGTGTCGCAGAGGAACCGGTAGTTGGGTCCGGGATAGAAAGTCGTGGTCGTATTGAGGTCGAATGTAGCATTGCCGACCGTCCAGTCGTGAACCTCGTTAGAAATCAGATACCACGGGGTGATGGGTGCAACGATTGCCAGAGCGAACGCTACCAGCGCAGTAGCGACTAGTGCCCAGCCCTTGTGCGACAAGGGCGATGGGCGGCTGGCGTCTGACCCGGGTGCCGCTGCCATCGAACCGACTACTCCTCGCGCCGGGTCCGATCAAGGAAATCAGCGACCCCGAACGGTCGGCCGGTGACCTGCTCGACCCTCGGGACCCAGTCGTATCGGACCCCGTGACGGAACCAGTTGCGCGCCAGCCACGGGATCACTTCCTGGTTGGGCCAGAAGGGCCCCGGGACCTGCTCCCGGATCGCTTGCCGGAACTGAGCTCCGAGGATGCTTGCGATCAGGTAGTTCTTCGCATAGAACGCCGCTTCGATCCAGAACGGGTCCGCGTAAGGTGCCTCGGGGTACTGGTCAAACCCGAAGGTGGCTCGATCGGCTCGGTGGAAGCGCGGGGCAAGGTTCTCCCCGGGGTGCTTGTACAGCTGGATTTCCTTCCAAACCCAGCTCGCCGTGTACGCCCCTATGCGCAGTTCCTCGTCCTTCATGTTCTCCCGGAACCGCCGAACGAGGTCCGCCGTGACCCCGGGTCGGTCGCGGAGCCACGCATCCAGGCTCACGATACGCTCGAAAAGGCCACCGATCCCCTCGTGAAATCCGGCGAAGCCTGGAACGTTCTCCGGGCCACGCAGGACGTGAGTGGACCCTCGCGTGTACCGGTCCTGCACCGCGTGCCCGAACTCGTGCAACAGAATCCCGTAGTGGAGCCAACCGCCCTTGGGGTTCACCGCCACGCGCGTGTCGTTGGGCAATTCCACGGCCAGGGTCATTCCTCCGATCGGGATCGATCGTTGGACGATCCGGAAGGGGCGCCGCGGACCGCGAAACCCCCAGCCGCGAATCGTACGCAGGCAGTCCGGCACCATCGTACGGCCGGGAAAGGCGGACGCCGGGAGCGGGTTTCGTCCTTCCGCGGCTCGCCACGAATCCCATGGGAAGAACCCCGATTCGCCAGAGCGTCGCTCGAATTGTTCCCGGAACCGACGAGCCGTCGCCCGAGCCGCCGGCACAATACGGGAAAGGAACCCCTCCAGCTGAGGGAGGCGCAGGCCCTCCGACTGTAGGCGGAAGTCCATGAACGAGCGGTATCCGAGCTCCCGGGCTCGGGCATTCCGAGCCTCGACGAGTCGACGGAGATCCCGCCCGACATCCTGAGCTAGTCGTTGCAGCGCGAGGTACGCCTTACGTCGAACCCGCCGGTCACCCTCGAACCTCAGGACTTCTCGTACGTGAGCCTCGGTGGCTGGGTGCCCTTCCCACTCGGGTCGGAAGGCGAACACTCGTTTGATGAGCGGAGCGCGCAGGCGTACGACTGAAGGGTGCTGCTCGATCAGGGCGTCCTCCGCGATTCGGCGGAACAGTTCCAGTCGGCGAGCCAATAAGGGAGGATGGGGATGGGCCTGGGCTCCTCTAAGAAAACGAAGCAAGTCCTCTCGGCCGACCAGCCTCGAGCGCAGCGCGTCCCAGCGGTGGGTGCCAGCCGACGAGACCCCTGCGTACTGGTTCCACCAGGCGAGGAATAATGAGTGATCCAGTTCGGCGAGCGCACGCTCCAGCCGGTTCAGGTAGCTGGCCACCTGGGGGGAGGTCCCCGCGGTCGCAGGTGGTCGCTCCAAGGGCGTCTCCGGATGGAGGGCTTGGTCGCCTTAGAGGTTCCGGGCCCGGGGGAGCAGATCCCCCGCGAGTCCTACAAAGGACATTTAGGTCGCAAGGCGTCCGACCTCCCGGGGCAACCGTACGCCACAAGTGGGTGACAAACAGTCCATCGAGCACACGTTCACGCTCGACGAAGTCCGGGCATTCGTCGACGCGTCAGGGGACCGAGGACTCCAGCATGTCAAACCGGATTCTCGAGGTCGCCTGATGGTGCACGGACTTCTCTTGGGTACGCTTCCGACCATCGTCGGGGGGAGGCTGAACTTTCTGGCTCGAGAGATGACCTTCGAGTTTCTTCGGCCGGTCTTCACGGGCGAGCCGGTTCGGTGCGACGTCGTGCTCACCAAGTGGGAACCGGCGGCAGATCGCATTCTGGTCGCCGCAGAATGGGAATGCGCGAATCGTGATCAGTTGACGGTGATGCGCGGCCGGGCCACTGGTATCGTTAGAGCTCCGACAAAGCCGGGCTGAACAAGCCCCCTCCGTCGGCCTCGGCCTTGGTGTCCTCCCACAGGCGAGGCCCCGCACGCGTTCCATCCTGCTTCCGACCGGGTCGGAAGAACTGATAACGCGGTCGTCATGGTGACGAGTCAAGGCATGCCGTCTTCGACAACCGGCCCATCCCGGCGCAAGTCCGCGACCAGCGGGCGTGGTGCTCCGGCTCGTCGCACGCGGCTCGCCGAGCCCCGTCCGCCCGGGTTCTCCGTGCGATATATGGACCGCTCCGTGCCACCCGGGGAGGATTTTTATCGGTTCGCCGTGGGCTCATGGATCAAACACAACCCGGTGCCGGCCGACAAGTCGCGGTGGGGCGCCTTCGAGGAACTCAACGAGTACAATTACCAACGGCTTCACCGACTCGTCGAGCAGTCGAACCGCCACCGAAGCTCCCATCTACGAGCTATCGCGCACGAGGTCGTTGACTTCTACGCGTCCGCGATGGACACGGCCCGGCGGAACCAGCTGGGGTTCCTCCCAATCGCGCCGGATCTGAAGAGGATTGAATCGATCCGGTCAACCGACGACTTTGTTCGGCTTCTCGCGGAGTTCCACGGCAAGGGGATCCCGGGGCTGTTCTCGACGCTGGTCTACCCGGACAAGAAGCAGAGCCGCGTGTACGCCTTCTACATCCAGCAGGGCGGACTCTCCCTGCCGGATCGCGAGTACTACCTGGCGCCCGCGTTCGAACCGCAGCGGAAGGCCTTCGAACGACACCTGATCCGGGCCTTCTCGCTCCTGGGCGATTCCCGTGCCGAAGCCCGCCGCCGCGCCACCGTCGTCATCGGCATCGAGACCGAGCTCGCGAAGGCGAGCCGTTCCCGCACCGACCTGCGGGACGAGCAGAAGAACTACCACATGACCTCGACTCGGCGGCTCCGGGCCCGATTCCCGGCGATAGGGTGGGATCGCTATTTCTCGGGTCGAGGTGCGAAGCGACTCTCCCACGCGATCGTGGGCCAGCCCGAGTTCCTCCGGGCGGTGGAGAAGCTCCTCCGCCAAGGGCCGATATCGGACTGGAGAACCTACGCTCGCTGGCACCTGCTCCGGTCGAGTGCGCCCTTTCTGCATCGCGAGATCGAGGACGAACATTTCCGGTTCTACCAGAAGGCACTTCTCGGGCAGCAGCATCCGGAGCCGCCGTGGAAGAGGGCCGTCCGCGCCGCCGACCGAACGATCGGCGACGCCCTCGGCCAGCTGTTCGTGGCCGAATGTTTTCCCCCCGCGGCCTCCACCCGGATGAAGAAACTCGTCGCCGACCTACGCGAGGTATTCCGCGACCGTCTCGCGAGGTTGGAATGGATGACCCCAGCGACCCGGCGGCGTGCGTTGGCGAAGTTCAGCCGGTTCACCACAAAGATTGGACACCCGAGACACTTCCGCGACGACTCGTCCCTGCGGATTGATCGGCGGGACTATCTCGGAAACGTTCGCCGGGCGCTCGAGTTCGAATCCCGCCGCAAGGTGGCCCGGCTCGGACGCCGGGTGGACCCCGACGAGTGGCGAATGACGACCCCCATGGTCAATGCGTACTTCGACCCGACCCAGAACGAGATCGTGTTTCCCGCCGGTATTCTCCAGCCTCCGTTCTTTGACTCGGCGATGGACGATGCGGTCAACTACGGCGGGATTGGTCTGGTGATTGGGCACGAGATCACCCACGGGTACGACGACCAAGGCCGTCGGTACGACGAGCGGGGCAACCTGCGTGACTGGTGGACCGCGAAGGACGCGCGAGAGTTCCGACGTCGCGCGAAGAAGATCATCGCAGAGTACGACCAGTTCGAAGCCCTGCCGGGGGCGCACGTCAAGGGCGCCCTGACCGTGGGTGAGAACATCGCGGACCTGGGCGGGGTCAGCATCGCTTTCGAGGCGCTTCAGCGACGCCTTGCAAGAGACCCCGAGAGCCGCCGGCCGGTCGCGGGACTCACGCCCGAGCAACGCTTCTTCATCTCCTACGCTCAGATCTGGAGAGAAACGGTCCGGATGCAGGATGCGCGTCGGCTCCTTACCGTGGACGAGCACGCGCCCGGCCGGTTCCGCGTGATCGGAGCTGTCGTGAACTCGGGGCCGTTTTTCGAGGCCTTCGGAATCCACAAGGGCGCGCCCATGTTCCGGCCGGAAAACCTCCGGGTTCAGATCTGGTGAGCCGCGTTCCGGCCGCTCACCGGCCGCTCCTTGGGCGGTAGGGGCTATCTTTATGGGGAGTCACCCGTCGAGTTCCTGGCTCGAGAACCACGGCGGATCGACGATGAAGAGCACCCCGTTGAGGTCCCTGACGCTGTCCGTCTTTGGCCTCATCGCGGCGGTCTGGTTCCTTCTTACCCTCGTCGCCCTGGTCGCAAGCATCGTCGGCGGCAATCCGTTGTACACCGTAGTCCAAGGGAGTGTCGCGCTCCCCCAACTGTCCCTGCTCGGCAAAGTGTACCTGGTTTCGTCGGGTCTGATGCCCTTCATCGTGATCGGCGCCATCGCATCGGCGTAGAGGGCCGGCGACCTCCGGAGGAGGCGGACCTCGACCCACGGTGTCCTATCGCCGACGCCCAGGGGTGACCTCCGGAGCGCCGCCCCGGCCCCGTGCGGACGCTTTATGGACGCGAGCGAGTCCACGACCTTCCCGCAGCCCGATCCCATGACCGACGTGCGAGGCCCATCCGACCCTGCGGCCCGCAAGGAGCGCATCAGCGAAGGCTGGGACGCCATGGCGGAGAAATGGGACTCCTGGGCGCCGATCGTCGACGCCTGGTTCGCGCCGGCCACGCGCATACTCCTCGAGAGGCTCTGCCTGAAGGCGGGAGATCGTGTCCTCGAGCTCGCCGCGGGCAGTGGGGGGTTGACCCTTCATCTGGCCCGGGCCGTCGGGCCGGAGGGACGGATCATCGCAACCGACTCCGGCCCGAATATGGTGAAATTGGCGGCTCGGAACATCCGCGCCGCAGGGCTTTCGAACGTGGTCGCCCGGGTGATGGACGGCGAGGATCCCGACGTGGCGTGGGCATCGATGGACGCCGTCGCGTGCCGGCAAGGGTTCATGTTTTTCGCCGATCCCACCGGTGCCCTCGGGCGGCTTTTCCGGATTCTCCGGCCGGGAGGCAGGATTGGGCTGACGGTCTTCTCGACGCCGGAGCGAAACGGGTTCATGGCCGTTCCTCTCTCGATCCTTTCCCGGTGGAGGCGGCCCGACGGGAGTACCGGGCCCGCATCGGAGGGTCCCGGGCCGTTCAGTTTGAGCGCACCGGGGTTGCTCGAGTCGATGCTGCGGAGTACCGGTTACACGGAGGTCGAGGCCAGGGCGGTTCGGTCGCCTCTCCGTCTCTCTTCCGTCGACGAGCTGCTCCGGTTTGACGACGATATCTTGGGAGATCTCGTGGCCGACCTGCCCCCGGCCGCCCAGAAGGAGGCCTGGCGCGCTGTGGCGGAGGCGTCCGCCGAGTACGCCGGGCCCCGTTCGCAAGGAGCACCCTGCGAGTTACTGGTCGTCTCGGGTCGTAGGCCGACGAACCAGGGCAAGACCGTCTAGACGCGGTCCGTGAATCCGCCGACGCGTCAGAGTGAGCTGGTCACCGCGCGCGAGCCGGTTGCCGCTTGCGTCCGCGGACCTTCTCGTCGATTCGAAGGTAGATGTGCGTGAGGTCGGGTTCCAGCCCGCCCGTGCAATAGATCGTACCGTTCTGGTAGCCCGTGAACACGCTGCTTCCGAATCGAGCTCGCCAGAGTTCGTTCTCGCCCCGGAGGTCCCTATCGAGCCCTCCGACCTTCGAGAGCAGGTTGCGGACCTCGAACGAGGTGGGAAGAGGGACTTCCCGCCACGTCTTGGTCGGCACTCCTCGGTAGACCACGCCCGAGGTGCCGCCCGAGTGGCCTGCCATGTGGACCCGGCCTGAGCACGCCCATGGCTATGAAACATGCGATTGCGCTGGCGCCACTTCCTGGCCGTCCGGCGGGCCCGGACGAGCCCGGCGGGGCCGACCGACGCGGTGCGTGAGCTCCGGCCTAGCGGGACCCCGCTATGATGAACTCATTCCCATCCGGGTCGGCGAACACGCCCCGGACGAGACCCCATGGCATCTTCAGCGCTTCAGCAACGATCGTCCCGCCGCGCTGACGGATTTCGTTCAAGGCCGCGGCGGGGTCCGGATGTGAAAAGATGATTCCGCTGACCGTGCCGGCGGGCCGGCCCTCCTCCCGAGGATCCGACATCACATGCATCGACAGGACGGCGGTTGTCCCTGGCAGAGCATAGACGAGCCGCTGCCGCTCCGGCTGATACTCCTTCTCTTCCAGTCCAAGGACTTCGCCGTAGAAACGTCGCGAACGAGGCACGTCGGTGATATGGACGGTGACGGCGCTCAGCCCCTGTACCAACGGCGGTTTCTGCGGCATGAGTCCGGCGAAGGCGCGTGCCGCTTTGAACGTTCGGGTTCGGCCCCCCGGAAGGTCTATAGTCGCTAGGGGGGTTGAGCGCCTGTGTCGGCGCCCCCTCCCGTCCAGACGCTTCCGTTGTGCGAAGCCTGGTTCGAGATCGAGGTCGCGGGGCCGGATCTAGTTCGAATCACCGAACCCCACATCGATGTCTTTCTCCGCGCCAACGCGTGGCTCCAGCTTGGCCGCGACCGAGACCTGCTCGTCGACACCGGGAACGGAATCGCGGCATTGCTGCCGGTGGTCCAGCGACTACGCAAGACCCCGAGCAAGCCCCTCATCGCCTTCGCTACGCACTCCCACCAGGATCATGCCGGCGGACTTCACGAGTTCGCGGAGCGGTGGGTGCACCCCGCCGATGCCGGGCCGACCGCGTCCCCGACGCGGCTGCTCTTTCGGGACGACATCGGCCCGGCCACCCGTCAGCTGGTGGTGGACGCGGGAGGAACGTTGCCGGAGATTCTCATCGAGGCCGTGCCCAGTCGGGAGTTCAATGCCCTGGAGTTCCGGCCACACCCAGCGATCGCGACGCGAACAGTCGAGGAAGGGAGCAGGGTCGACCTGGGTGACCGGCAATTCGAGGTCCTCCACCTGCCCGGCCACACCCACGGCTCTGCGGGGCTGTGGGAGTCCCGAACCGGCACGCTGTTCTCCGGGGATGCGGTGTACGCCACCGATCCGCTGATCGATACGACCCCCACGTCGAGCATACCGGAGTACCTCGAGACCATGCGCCGTCTACGCCAGCTGCCGGTGACCGTCGTGCGACCCGGTCACGATTACAGCTTCGGTCGAGAGCTGTTGGTCGAAAGGTGCGACGGGTATATCGCCCGACGTTCCGGCGAGCACTTCGGCCCTTCCATCCGCACCGGAGAGGCTGGGCCCGGGCAGGGTGTGGTCTAGAGCTTATCGGTCCGACTGGCCCCCCGGGTAAGGAACCGGGAGAGGGCCTCGACTTCGCCAAACCCGCCCCGGCGCTCCGTTGGGCCAGAAGGCGAGCTTAGCTCGCGGGCGGTTCCGGCGGGGGAGGTCGGCGGCGCATTGCAATCAAGAGACCAGCGGCTAGCAGGATTATCCCAACGCCGAGCGCCACGAGTTCGTCCCAACTCAAAACCAGCGGTCCGGCGTTAGCGGCCGGAGCCAGGACCACTACTGTCATCGAGGTATGGTTGGATTGCCGGGCCGTTGATGCCGAGTCGTTGACCCAGAGGTAGACGGAGTAATCGCCGGAGGTTTGGAAGGTCACCGACGTGTTGGCGCTCGACCCCAGGTCAATGGCCGCTTCCTCCCAGTGGTACGCGTAAGGTCCCACGCCGCCGGAGACGATCGAGCTAAGCTGGATGGTTAATGGAGCGATTCCGGAGGATTTGGACGCCGAGATTCCTACCTGCAGGTCCGGAGGGGAGGCGTCGACCGTAAGGTGGCGCTCCGCCGAGGCCCCGTTCGAGTCGTTCACGGTCAGGTTCACCACGTAGTCTCCGGGCAGGCC
>Ga0187815_10000277_pt1 | contig 25753 bp, 24 predicted proteins | sample NC_S_5_FD_132962 | JGI IMG/M metagenome (GOLD analysis project Ga0187815, IMG submission 132962) | Wetland sediment microbial communities from Neuse River Estuary, North Carolina, USA - ASW-S_5 | ecosystem: Environmental > Aquatic > Freshwater > Wetlands > Sediment | place: USA: North Carolina...
CCGCAAGATCCGCAATCCCGTGACGCGAGCGAAAATATTTTTTCGGATGCGCGCAGCGAGCCGCGCCGCACCAACAATGATCCGCGCGCGGGCAAGCAGCAGCAGACGCGCCGCGATCGCCGCGACGTCCATGGCTGGGTGGTACTCGACAAGCCGATCGGCATGACCTCGACGCAGGCGGTCGCCGTGGTGAAGCGCCTGTTCAACGCCAAGCGCGCGGGGCACGCCGGCACCCTCGATCCGCTCGCTTCCGGCGGCTTGCCGATTGCGCTCGGCGAAGCCACCAAGACCGTTCCGTTCGTGATGGACGGCCGCAAGCGCTATCGCTTCACGGTGTGCTGGGGCGAGGAGCGCGACACCGACGACACCGAGGGACGGGTGGTCAAGACCAGCGACCTGCGCCCCAGTGCGGAGGCGATTGCGGCGCTGCTGCCCCGCTTCACCGGCCAGATCGAGCAGATCCCCCCGCAATATTCGGCCATCAAGGTCCAGGGCGAGCGGGCCTATGACCTGGCGCGGGACGGCGAGAAGGTGGAACTGGCGCCCCGTCCGGTCGAGATTCACCATTTATCCCTTGTAGAACAACTAGATAGCGACAAGTCCGTGTTCGAGGCCGAGTGCGGCAAGGGCACCTATGTCCGGGCGCTGGCCCGCGATATCGGTCGGATTCTGGGCTGTTTCGGCCATATCTGCGCGCTGCGCCGGACCCTGGTCGGGCCGTTTACCGAAACGGACATGATTCCGCTGGAAGAATTGGAGGCTTTGTGTAATAGAGCCGCGTCAGGCGAGGGCAGCCTCGCCGATGCGCTTTTGCCCGTTGAGACCGCGCTGGACGACATCCCGGCACTGGCCGTCACACGGGCTGATGCGGCAAGGCTCCATCGGGGCCAGGCCGTTTTGTTGCGCGGACGGGATGCGCCCAATAGTAGCGGCACAGTCTATGTCACGGTGGCAGGCCGGCTTCTGGCGCTTGCCGAGCTTGGCAATGGCGAACTCATCCCCAAGCGCGTGTTCAACCTGACCGGGCTGGTCGCCAGCTCCGGTCGCAACGATGAAAGAGTTTGACGATGTCGATTACCGCGCAACGCAAAGCGGAAGTCATCAAGACCAGTGCCACCAAGTCCGGTGATACCGGCTCTCCCGAGGTCCAGGTCGCGATCCTGTCGGAGCGCATCAACAACCTCACCGACCATTTCAAGACCCACGTGAAGGACAATCACTCCCGCCGTGGCCTCCTGAAGCTCGTGTCGACGCGCCGCGCCCTTCTCGACTACCTGAAGAAGAAGGACGAGGCGCGTTACAAGGCGCTGCTCGAAAAGCACAACATCCGTCGCTGAGCACGTCGCGACGCGCGCCGTTGGCGCGCGTTTTTGCATGATCTTCCGGAAGATCCGGCTTTCGATTCGCGAAAGACGATCATGCACAAGAGCATGCCCCGAAGGAAAATGACGGGTCATGCGAAGTAAGCGTCCAGCAGCAATCCGGCCGCTGGACAGGGCAAGGTGCCCAAGACCGACGAGAGGATGGACGCCATCCGAAACATCAAGACCATGGCAGGATCGCCGGGTGCTGATCGCAATTCGATCAGCGTCTCGCCATCTTGCGCATGGTCTTTTTGTTTCTGGGCGCACGCACTCTCGTGAACCCATGAAAGAAGACCGATATGTTCAATAAGCATTCCGTGGAAATCGACTGGGGTGGACGTCCCCTCAAGCTTGAGACCGGAAAGATGGCCCGGCAGGCCGATGGCGCCGTGCTCGCGACCTATGGCGAGACCGTCGTGCTCGCCACCGTGGTGGCGGCGAAGGCCCCGCGCGAAGGCGTCGACTTCCTGCCGCTCACCGTCGACTATCAGGAGAAGACCTACGCCGCGGGCCGCATTCCCGGCGGTTATTTCAAGCGCGAAGGCCGTCCGACCGAAAAGGAGACGCTGGTCTCCCGCCTGATCGATCGCCCGATCCGTCCGCTGTTCGTCGACGGCTGGCGCAACGAAACCCAGGTCATCGCTACTGTGCTGTCGCACGATATGGAGAATGACCCCGATATCGTGGCGATGGTCGCGGCTTCCGCCGCGCTGACGCTCTCCGGCGCTCCCTTCAAGGGCCCGATCGCCGCTGCCCGCGTTGGCTTCGCCAATGACGAGTTCATCCTCAACCCGACGCTCGACGAGATGGCCGATACCCAGCTCGACCTCGTCGTCGCCGGCACCGCCGACGCGGTGCTGATGGTGGAGTCGGAAGCCAAGGAGCTGAACGAAGACGTGATGCTCGGCGCCGTGATGTTCGGCCACCGCCACTTCCAGCCCGTGATCAACGCGATCATCGAGCTCGCGGAGAAGGCGGCGAAGGAGCCGCGCGAGGTCACGGTCATCGACAATTCCGCGATCGAGAAGGAAATGCTCGGCCTGATCGAGCAGGAGCTGCGTGCAGCCTACGCGATCCCGGTGAAGCAGGACCGCTATGCCGCGGTCGGTGCCGCCAAGGAAAAGGTGATGGCGCACTACTTCCCGGAAGGCCAGGAGCCGAAATACGACAAGCTCCGCATCGCCGGCGTGTTCAAGGAACTGGAAGCCAAGATCGTCCGATGGAACATTCTCGACACCGGCCGCCGCATCGACGGCCGCGACAGCAAGACGGTGCGCAACATCGTCGCCGAAGTCGGCGTGCTGCCGCGCGCCCACGGTTCGGCGCTGTTCACCCGTGGCGAGACCCAGGCGCTGGTGGTGACCACGCTCGGCACCGGCGAGGACGAGCAGTACATCGACGCGCTGTCGGGAACGTATAAAGAGACATTCCTGCTGCACTACAACTTCCCGCCCTACTCGGTCGGCGAAACCGGCCGTCTCGGCGGCACCAAGCGGCGCGAGATCGGCCATGGCAAGCTGGCTTGGCGCGCCATCCATCCCGTGCTGCCGCCGCACCATGAGTTCCCCTACACTACCCGCGTGGTGTCGGAGATCACCGAGTCCAACGGCTCCTCGTCGATGGCCTCGGTCTGCGGCGCTTCGCTGGCGCTGATGGATGCGGGCGTGCCGCTGAAGCGGCCGACCGCGGGCATCGCCATGGGCCTGATCCTCGAGGATCAACGCTTTGCCGTGCTGTCCGACATCCTCGGCGACGAGGACCATCTCGGCGACATGGACTTCAAGGTGGCGGGCACCGAGGGCGGCATCACCTCGCTGCAGATGGACATCAAGATCGAGGGCATCACCGAAGAGATCATGCGCGTCGCGCTCGGCCAGGCCAAGGAAGGCCGCGTGCACATCCTCGGCGAAATGGCCAAGGCCATCACCGCGGCCCGCGCCGAGCTCGGCGAATACGCGCCGCGCATCGAGACCTTCAAGATCGCCACCGACAAGATCCGCGAAGTGATCGGCACCGGCGGCAAGGTGATCCGCGAGATCGTGGAAAAGACCGGCGCCAAGATCAACATCGAGGACGACGGCACCGTGAAGGTCGCCTCCGCCGACGGCGAGGCGATGAAGGCCGCGATCAAGTGGATCAAGTCGATCGCCTCCGATCCGGAGGTCGGCCAGATCTACGAGGGCACCGTGGTCAAGGTGATGGAGTTCGGCGCCTTCGTGAACTTCTTCGGCGCCCGCGACGGCCTCGTCCATATCAGCCAGCTCGCCGCCAACCGCGTGCAGAAGACCTCCGACGTCGTCAAGGAAGGCGACAAGGTCAAGGTCAAGCTGCTCGGCTTCGACGACCGCGGCAAGACCCGGCTATCGATGAAGGCGGTCGACCAGACGACCGGCGAAGATCTCGAACCCAAGGGCAAGGAAGCCAAGTCCGAGCAGCCGGCGCCTCGCGAAGCTGCCGGCGAGTAAGATTTCGCACATCATAATCCGGAAAGGGCGGTCGAAAGGCCGCCCTTTTTGTTTGTTCGGCCGCCTGCCGCGACCATAGGATGGCATGAGCGATTCTGCCGCAGCGTCACAGTTGCGGTCATTGAAACCCGCCATCATGCACTCCGCGTAACTGAACGCGCTGTCGCGCGTTGTGCCAGCAGACCCGCCCCCTGACAGGAGAAGCCAATGTCGACCCTATCCCGGCGCAAACTCATGTTCGCCGCCACCGGCATCGTTGCCGCTGCCGCCGTGCCCCGCATCGTGTTCGCGCAGGGACAGATGGCCCCCGTCGGCCCCTTCAAGGTCGATCCGCTGCCTTACCCGGCCAATTCATTGGAGCCGCACATCGATGCCAAGACGATGGAAATCCATCATGGCCGGCACCATCAGGCCTATGCCACCAACGCGAACAATTTCGCCAAGGACAATCCGCAGATCGCGGCGAAGCCGATTCCTGAAGTGCTCGCCAATCTCAACGACGTACCGGAAGCGATCCGCACCGGCGTGCGCAACAACCTGGGCGGCCACGCCAACCACACCATGTTCTGGCAGATCATGGGCCCGAACGGCGGCAAGGCGGAAGGCGATGTGCTCGCCGCCATCGATCGCGATCTCGGCGGCCTCGAAAAGATGCAGACCGACTTCAACGCGGCAGGCGGGCGTGTGTTCGGCTCCGGCTGGGTGTTCATCACCGTCAGCAAGGACGGCAAGCTCGCGATCGAGACCCGTCCCAACCAGGACAATCCCCTGATGGACGGCAAGCGCGCGCTGCTTGGCAACGACGTGTGGGAGCACGCCTATTACCTCAACTACCAGAACCGCCGCCCCGATTATCTCAAGGCTTGGTGGAATACCGTGAACTGGAAGGCGGTCGGCGAGCGCTACGCCGCCGCCAAGGCCGGCACGCTCGGCGTTTAGAGTGAGATCGACTGGCACGTCACCGGGAATTCACCTCTCCTTTGGGAGCGGTAGACCGAGTAGACGGACGGTCCGACTTGGCCAAACGCCAAAGAAAAGCCGGGTGCAGGATAATCCTGCACCCGGCTCCTTATCGAGCGGACGCCTGTCCTAGAAGCGATCGGCGTTCATCACCTTGGTCCACGCCGCCACGAAGTCCTTCACGAACTTCTCCTTCGAATCGGCGCAGGCATAGACTTCCGCAAAGGCGCGGAGCTGCGCGTGCGAGCCGAAGACCAGGTCGACGCGGCTGGCGGTCCACTTGACCTCCTTGGTCTTGCGGTCCCGGCCCTCGTACGAATTGTCGCCCGTCGGCTGCCATTCCGTGGCCATGCTGAGCAGATTGACGAAGAACTCGTTGTTCAACGTCCCGACCCGCTTGGTGAAGACGCCCTGCTTGGATCCGCCGGCATTGGCGCCGAGTACGCGCAAGCCGCCGACCAGCACCGTCATCTCCGGTCCCGTCAGCCGCAGCAATTGTGCGCGGTCCACCAAGGCCTCTTCCGGCTTCATGAACTGGCGCTTGCTGCCGACGAAATTCCGGAAGCCGTCCGCACGCGGCTCGAGCGGCGCGAAGGATTCGACATCCGTCTGCTCCTGCGAAGCGTCCATGCGGCCCGGCGTGAACGGCACCTTCACGTCGACACCGGCGGCGTTGGCCGCCTTTTCGACTGCGGCGCAGCCGCCGAGGACGATCAGGTCCGCAAGCGAGACCCTCTTGCCGCCCTTGGCTGACTTGTTGAAGTCGGCCTGGATGGCTTCGAGCTTCTTCAGCACCTTCGCGAGTTCAGCTGGATTGTTCACTTCCCAATCCTTCTGCGGGCTGAGGCGAATGCGCGCGCCATTGGCGCCGCCACGCTTGTCCGACCCGCGGAACGTCGATGCCGAGGCCCAGGCGGTCGACACCAGCTGCGGCACCGACAGAGCCGAGACGAGCTTCGCCTTGAGGGCCGCAACGTCCTTGTCCGTTATCAGCGGGTGATCGACAGACGGAATGGGATCCTGCCAGATCAGCACTTCCTTCGGCACGAGCTTGCCGAGATAGCGCGCACGGGGACCCATGTCGCGGTGCGTAAGCTTGAACCAGGCACGCGCGAACGCATCGGCGAACTGGTCCGGGTTCTCGTAGAAGCGCCGCGAGATCTTCTCATAGGCCGGATCGAACCGCAGCGACAGGTCGGTGGTCAGCATGGTCGGCACATGCTTCTTCGACGGATCGAAGGCGTCGGGGATGGTGGCTTCGGCACCCTTGGCCTTCCACTGCTTCGCGCCGGCCGGGCTCTGGGTCAGCTCCCACTCGTTCTCGAACAGGTTCTTGAAGAACAGATTGCTCCACTTGGTCGGCGTCTGCGTCCAGGTGACTTCCGGGCCGCCCGTGATAGCGTCAGCGCCGAGACCGGTGCCGTGCTTGCTCTTCCAGCCGAGACCCTGGTCTTCCAGCGCACCGGCTTCCGGGGCCGCTCCCACCAGCGAGGGATCGCCGGCACCGTGGGTCTTGCCGAAGGAATGGCCGCCGGCGATGAGGGCGACGGTCTCTTCGTCGTTCATCGCCATGCGGAAGAAGGTTTCGCGGATGTCCTTGGCGGCTGCGATCGGGTCCGGATTGCCGTTCGGGCCTTCCGGATTGACGTAGATGAGGCCCATCTGCACGGCGCCGAGCGGCTCCGCAAGCTGGCGTTCGCCGCTGTAGCGCTCGTCGCCGAGCCAGGTGCCTTCCGGTCCCCAATAAAGCTCTTCCGGCTCCCACACGTCGGCACGGCCGCCAGCAAAGCCGAACGTCTTGAAGCCCATCGATTCCAGCGCGACATTGCCGGCGAGAACCATCAGGTCGGCCCAGGAGAGTTTCTGGCCGTATTTTTGCTTGATCGGCCACAACAGCCGGCGCGCCTTGTCGAGGTTGGCGTTATCCGGCCAGCTGTTCAGCGGCGCGAAGCGCTGCTGCCCTGCACCGGCGCCGCCGCGTCCGTCCGTGATTCGGTAGGTGCCCGCGCTGTGCCAAGCCATGCGGATCATCAGGCCGCCATAGTGACCGAAGTCGGCCGGCCACCATTCCTGCGAGCTGGTCATCAGCTTGTGCAGGTCCTTGGTCACGGCGTTCAGGTCGAGAGATTTGAACTCCTTGGCGTAGTCGAACGTTTTGCCCATCGGATCGGACAGATTGGAATTCCGATGCAGAACGGAGACGTCCAGCGCGTCCGGCCACCAGTCACGATTCGAATATCCGCGCGTACCCGTGAACGGGCATTTGGTTTTGGTTACATCATCCATGGTGGACCTCCTTAGTGGCCGCTTCTCGAAAAGATTGGTGGCAATCTAAGCGGCCCAATCGATCAGGGGAAGTTGATTTTAATGATCTATGTAATAAGTTATTCTGATGATCAATGTGACACTTCGCCAGCTCCGGTATTTCGATGCGCTGGCACGACAAGGACACTTTGGCCGCGCTGCCGACGCATGCTCGATTTCGCAACCGGCCTTGTCGATGCAGATCAAGGAAATGGAAGAAGCCCTCGGCGGCGCGCTGCTGGAACGCAACGCGCGGCAGGTCACGCTCACCCAGCTCGGCGAGGAGTTGATCGGGCGCGTCCGTGACATCCTGCGCTCGGTCGACGAACTCGGCGATTTCGCACGCGCCTCGCGCGACCGCTTCGCCGGGCGGCTGCGCCTCGGCATGATTCCGACTGTTGCGCCCTATCTGGTGCCCCGCATCATTGGCGACCTCACGCGGATGCATCCGGAACTCGATATCCAGGTGCGCGAAGCGCTGACGCCCAAGCTGATTCGGGAACTTTCAGAGGGGCGCCTCGATACCGCGATCGTTGCGTTGCCGGTCTCAGAGGCCTCGCTGGCCGAAGTCGCCCTGTTCAAAGAGGATTTTTTGCTGGTGCGGCCCCGCAAGGACGAGGGAGCACCGGTTCCCAGCCGTGAAATGCTGCGCGAGATGCGGCTGCTACTGCTGGAGGAGGGCCACTGCTTTCGCGACCAGGCGCTGTCGTTCTGCAAGATGCACTCCTCGCCGCGCGAGCTTTTGGATGCGAATTCGCTATCGACCCTGGTTCAGATGGTGAGCGCCGGCGTGGGTGTCACCCTGATCCCGGAAATGGCGGTCGCGGTGGAAACCCGCTCGGCCGCCGTCTCGGTCGCGCGCTTCAAGAACCCGCAGCCATCGCGGACCATCGGCATGGTCTGGCGCAAGAGCAGCCCGCTGGCCCGGCAATTGACGCAGATTTCCGAGGTCGTATGCCTGTCCGCCGGTAAGTCCCGCGGCCGCAATGGCACCGCACGCCAGCAACGGGCTGAACGACCCGCTTGATACTTGCAACGCGGGCTGCCCTGGCGGACAAAAGGCTCCGATGTCAGGCCCGATCATCCGTCCCGCGCTACCGCATGAATATGACGAGGTCGCCCGCGTCTGGATGGAGAGCTGGGTCTCCACCGGGCTTGAGGAGGCCAGCAATTTCCTGCTCGCCAATCTGCGCGCCCGCGTCCGGAAGGAGATTGAGGGCGGCTGGAGCCTGTTCGTGGCGGACGACAACGGAAATTTCGCGGCCATGCTCGCGCTGCATCTGCCCGACAAATATCTCGACCAGTTGTTCGTCGCACCGGAATACCAGGGCAAGGGCATCGGCCGGCAGCTGCTCGCCTTCACGCGGCAGCAACTGCCTGACGAAATCTGGCTGCGCTGCGTGCGCGAGAACGAAAAGGCCTGGCGCTGGTACGAGCGCGAAGGTTTTGTGTACGAGAAGCAAGAGGTCGCGCACGCGACCGGCTTCATGATGAAGTATTATCGCTGGCGCGCGAACCGAGCATCCGCCTGACTTGTCTCTGCGACGGCGTGCGCAGTCGATGCTGCTGGGCGAGCTGATTCTCGGGCCCTATAGCGAGCTGACCCAGGCATCGTTCCCGAGCCAGCCCGACAAGGTCGCCGACAATCTCGCACTGCGCGAATACGCACGCGCCCTGCTCACGGCGAGCCTGGACAGGACGCGGCCATGGATGCTGCGGCGATAGGAAATGCCGGGCTGAAGATTCGACAGATCCTGCGCGTCCCACCGCCCGCAAGACATGTTCTCTTGTGCGCGGTCGTAACACGCTCTAGTTTTAGAACGTCCCGATCTCTCCCCGAGAGTACCGTCGAGTGATTATGGTTCGAGCTGTCGCTGCCGCGATTTTCCTGTCCTACTGCCCCATTCTCGCATTCGCACAGACACCGCCGGCATCAGGAGCCAGCACGCAGCCGGCCGTGCCAGCGGCGAAAAAGCCCGCTCCGAAATCCAAGGCCGCCGCCAAGCCAGCGGCACCGGCCGATAGCGGTCCGTGCCGGATCGGGGTCATTCCTGCCTTGGGCGATCTCTTCATGGTGAAGAAAATCGGGTTCACCGTCTTCGGAAATGAGCAAGCAGAAGTGTCAGTCGCATGGGGTATCGACGACCTGATCGTTGCGCGCGTGCGCGCTGTTGCAGGCGCCGGCGTTCGGCGCCTTCCCTACGCCAAGGGCGCGTTCGAGCCGTACTACAATCCCGAGATCAAGCTGTTTCGCGATCCGCGCGATGATCTGGCCAAGATCGTGCGGCAAATTGCCGGCAGTTCCAACTGCGAGCGATACCTGGTCGTTACGAGATCGAAAGTAACTCCATATGGGACAAATCAGACTCTCGACGGGATCGGTGTCGTAAGTCGGGGGATGGGAAGGAATTCGCTGTTTGCCTACTATCAGATCAGCGTATTGGACGGGCAGACCTTTGCCATCTACAAGAACCCCTTCGCGACCCTTGCAAGCGCCTTTGCGTCTCGGCCGAAACACGATCGCGATGTCGACGCATTCCCCGCCACGCCCAATGACGCAGCCGGCAGCGCTGTCCTCCGCGATGGTACCCGCGCGCTGCTGACAGAAAATCTCGATTACGAGTTGCCGGCGTTTCTAAGCCAGCAGGCGCCGGCAAATTGAAGTGATTCGATCTGGGCAGGCAGCTGCTTGCTTGGCTGCGCTGCGTGCGCGAGAACGAAAAGGCCCGGCGCTGGTACGAGCGCGAAGGTTTTATGTACGAAAAGGAAGAGGTAGCGAGCGCGACGGGTTTCATGATGAAAGCAACTTCTCGTCTTGCTGCGGCGCCTGGTCGCTCCGTCCGACGGGTCCCTTTCACTCCGGAGGAACTTACTTACGTGTTCGCACTCAGCTTCGGACGGGATTTCTCGATCATTCGGCAAGGCTCGGCGATCACCCAGCGAGAGCCGCTGATGCAGCGTATGCTGCTGGGCGAGTTGATTCTCGGCCCCTATAACGAGCTGACCCAGGCGTCGTTGTCGAGCCAGCCCGACAAGGTCGCCGACAATCTCGCGCTGCGCGAATACGCCCGCGCCCTGCTCACGGCGAGCCTGGACAGGGCGCTGCCATGGATGCTGCGGCGATAACTCACGCGAGCCATGTTTACCTTGCGCGTTGCTTTGTCGCGCTCTAGTTTCAAAGTGTGTTGGTATCATCCTGCGAGCACCTGCCGAGTGACTATGCTTCGAGTCATCAGCGCCGCGATTTTCCTGACTTTTTCCTCGATTTTCGCGTTCGCACAGACCCAGCCGCCGTCGGGAACGACCGCTCAGCCGGCGCCGGCCCCAAAGAAGCCAACGCCGAAATCCAAAGCTACCGCCAAGCCGACCGGGCAGACGGACAGCAGTGCTTGTGACCTCGGCGTGATACCAGCCGCAGGCAGTCCGATAGAAGTGAAGAAGGTCGGCATCACTATCTTCGGCAACGAAACCAGCGAACTGCCTTCGGATGCCTGGGGAATCGACGACTTGATTTTTGCCCGGGTTCGCGCCGCTGCCGGAGCGGGAATCGCCGTGCGGCGTATTGCCTATGCCAAAGATGCGTTCGAGACTTACAATCGTCCCGAAAAGAATGCGACTCGCGATGCCCGGGAGAACTTTACAGCGATCATCCGGCAAATCGCGGCGAAGAGTCGTTGCACGCGCTACATCGTGATCGCCAGGTACAGCGGGAGCCTGCCGGGAACAAATCAGGCGCTCACCGGGGTAGGTGTCTATACGCACGGCCCGTTTGGCAAGGCCGCTGTCTTTGCCTTCACGCGCATCGTGGTGCTCGATGGGCAGACTTTCGCCATCCGCCAGGATCCCTTGGGAAGCTTCGGCGCAAGGATGTCGACGGTCCTTTCACGCGTGATGAAGGATGACTCCGTCCGCGCTGCCAACACCGATTTTCCGTCTACATTGGAAGAGGCCGCCACTAATCCCAAACTGCGCGATACCGTGCGCGGCCTGCTCGCGGAGAAGCTCGACAGTATCTTGCCGGTATATCTCAAGGAGTAATGGATTTCCGGAAGCCGGCCGACTTGGCCCTGTTGCAGTGACGCTGTACGTTGCTGCCTTCCGCACATTTTCCGACAAGCTCACGAAGGAATCTTCGCGATGATGAAACTCTACTGGTCGCCGCGCTCGCGCTCGTTCACTGCACTCTGGCTGATGGAAGAAGCCGGTCAGCCCTATGAACGCGTGCTGACCGACATTTCGACCGGCGCGCAGCGGTCGCCGGAATATCTCGCCATCAATCCGATGGGGAAGGTACCGGCATTGCAGGATGGTGAGGCGACGCTGGCGGAGGCCGCCGCGATCTGCGCCTATGTCGCCGAACGCTGTCCGGACGCCAAGCTCGCCCCGCCGCTCGGCGATCCCGCGCGGGCGAAATATCTCTATTGGCTGTTCTTCGGGCCGAGCTGCGTCGAGCCTGCGATGGTGCAGCTTGCCACGAAGATCGAGATGAACCCGGTCGCCGCCGGCTGGGGCGATGCGCAGCGGGTAGTCGACGTGCTCGATGCGGCGCTTCAGAAGGGGCCGTGGCTGCTCGGGGAAAATTTCACCGCCGCCGACATCGTGATCGGCTCGGGCCTGAATTTCGGCATGCGGCTGTTCAAGATAATCCCGTCGCGGCCGTCGTTCGAAGCCTATGTCGCCCGCTGCATGGCGCGCCCGGCTTTCCAGCGTGCCGAGAAGATAGCGGCGGGGTAGGAAATCTCCGACTGTCATCACCCGCCCAAGCGGGTGATCCAGTATTCCAGAGACGTTCGTGGCAAATCGCCAAGCCGCGGCGTACTGGATGCCCCGCATGCGCGGGGCATGACAAGCATCAATCCTTTTCCGGCTTCAGCGTTTCCGGCCGCGGCATCGAGATGATGTTGTAGCCGGAATCGACGTAGTGCACCTCACCGGTGACGCCGCCGGAGAGGTCGGACAGCAGATAAAGCGCCGAGCCGCCGAGTTCTTCCAGTGTCACGCCGCGGCCGAGCGGCGAGTTCTTTTGCTGGAAGGCGAACATGGTGCGGGCGTCCCCAATGCCGGATCCGGCCAGCGTGCGGATGGGACCGGCGGAGAGCGCATTGATGCGAATGTTGCGCGGGCCGAAATCGGCCGCGAGGTAGCGCACGGAAGCTTCCAGGGCAGCCTTGGCCACGCCCATCACATTGTAATTCGGCATCACGCGCACGGAGCCGCCGAAGGTGAGCGTGATCATGGTGCCGCCGCTCGCCGGCATCAATTCGGCCGCGCGCTTGGCCAGCTCCGTGAAGGAGAAGCAGGAGATCACCATGGTGCGCGAGAAATTCGCACGCGTGGTGTCGGCGTAGCGGCCCTTCAGCTCGTTCTTGTCGGAGAAGCCAATCGCGTGCACGAGAAAGTCAAGGCCGCCCCATTTGGCGCGCAGCGCCTCGAACACGGCGTCGACGCTGGCGATATCCTCAACGTCGCAGGGCAGCACGGTGTCGACTTTGAGCTGCTCCGCGAGCGGCTTGACGCGCTTGCCCAGCGCTTCGCCCTGATAGGTGAAGGCAAGCTCGGCGCCTTGGGCCCTGAGCGCCTGGGCAATGCCCCAGGCGATGGAGTGATCATTGGCGATGCCCATGATCAGACCGCGTTTTCCCTGCATCAGGCCCGTCATTGCTTGCTCCACCCTTTGACGTCATCACCCGCGAAAGCGGGCGATCCAGTATTCACAGGCATTCGTGAGAATCTCAAGGGCCGGGGCGTACTGGATCCCCGCCCTCGCGGGGCATGACAGACTGCCTCAAGCATCCATCCGCTTGAACACCAGCGTAGCGTTGGTGCCGCCGAAGCCGAAGGAGTTCGACAGCACGGTGCCGAGCTTGGCGTTGTCGATGCGCTTGCGCACGATCGGCATGTCGGCGAAGACGGGATCGAGCTCTGTGATGTGGGCGCTCTCGCAGACAAAACCGTTATTCATCATCAGCAGCGAGTAAATCGCTTCCTGCACGCCGGTGGCGCCGAGCGAATGGCCGGTCAACGCCTTGGTCGCCGAGATCGGCGGGCACTTGTCGCCGACGCCGAACACTTTCCGGATCGCCTCGATCTCCGGGGGATCGCCGGCCGGCGTCGAGGTCGCGTGCGGGTTGATGTAGTCGATCGGCGTCTTCACCGTCTCCAGCGCCATGCGCATGCAGCGCTCGGCGCCCTCGCCCGACGGCGCCACCATGTCGTAGCCATCCGACGTTGCGCCATAGCCGACCAGCTCGGCAAAGATGCGCGCGCCGCGCGCCTTGGCATGCTCGAGCTCTTCGAGAACGACGACGCCCGCGCCGCCGGCGATGACAAAGCCGTCGCGGTTGATGTCGTAGGGGCGCGAGGCGGTCGACGGCGTGTCGTTGTATTTCGAGGACATCGCCCCCATGGCGTCGAACAGCACCGACAGCGTCCAGTCGAGCTCTTCGCAGCCGCCGGCGAAGATGACGTCCTGCTTGCCCATCTGGATCGTCTCGTAGGCATTGCCGATGCAATGGTTCGACGTCGCGCAGGCCGACGAGATCGAATAGTTCACGCCCTTGATCTTGAACCAGGTCGCAAGCGTCGCGGATGCCGTCGACGACATGCCCTTGGGCACGGCGAACGGACCGACGCGCTTCGGCCCCTTGGTGCGCGCGATGTCGGCGGCTTCCACCAGCGTGCGCGTCGAGGGGCCGCCCGAACCCATGATGATGCCGGTGCGAATGTTGGAAACTTCCGTCGGCTCGAGGCCGGAATCCTGGATCGCCTGCTCCATCGCGACGTGATTCCACGCGGCGCCTTCGGCCAGAAAGCGCATGGCGCGACGATCGATCACGTCGGCGGGATTGAGAGTCGGCGCACCCTGCACCTGCGAACGGAAGCCGAGTTCCTTGTACTTCGCTGCATGGGTGATACCGGACTTGGCCTCATGCAGGCTCGACAGCACTTCCTGGGTGTTGTTTCCGATGGACGAGACAATGCCCATCCCCGTGATGACAACCCGCCTCATGTTCGCCTCGCCCTGTCCGTTCGTCTTTGTGTGATGGCCCGAAGATAAGTTCAATTGCCGGGCTGCGGTTCGCTGCCCTGCTTGAACAGGCCGACCTTCAAATCCTTCGCGCGATAGATAATCTCGCCGTCCATGGAAAGCCACCCGTCGGCAATACCGAGCACCAGCTTTCCACGCATCACGCGCTTGATATCGGTCTGGTAGACGACCTTGCGCACATGCGGCAGAACCTGGCCGGAGAACTTCAACTCGCTCAGGCCCAGGGCCCGTCCGCGGCCCGCGCCACCGATCCAGCCGAGGTAGAAGCCGACCATCTGCCACAGCGCGTCGAGCCCCAGGCAGCCCGGCATGACAGGATCGTTCTTGAAATGGCAGCCGAAAAACCAGAGGTCCGGCTTCACGTCGAGCTCGGCACGGACCAGGCCCTTGCCGTACTCGCCACCGACATCCGTGATCTCGCTGATACGGTCGAACATCAGCATCGGCGGCAGCGGCAACTGGGCATTGCCGGGACCGAACATCTCGCCCCGGCCGCAGGCCAGCAAATCCTCATACTCATAGCCGTTGCGCCGATTGAGCATCGTCTCAAAAACCTCTCGAATTCCCGATTGCGCGTTTTGAGCAGGGATAGCAACCCCGCGGGCAACGCGCACCCTCCCCGGTGGGCCGCGCAGGGCTCCGGTGCCCTGCCGGAACCGGCATTGGCCATTGCTGAAATCGCATGGCTAGGATCGGGCGCTCTGTAACATAGCCGTCCACAGGCGGCAAAGCGCCGATGCGGGGTAAATCGCCCGGCCATCTGCAACGTTCCCCCTTAACCTTGGTCAAGTTCTAGTTGCGAAAAACTTGCATCTGGGGCATTTCCCTCTATATTCCAGTTAAATAGTGCTGGAAGTACGAGTACGGGCCCGACCTTGGATATCAACGACGCAACGACCCGCAACGACGACTCGGACCACGCCGCCGCACGGCCGGCCGGGCATCAGCCTGCGCTGACTGGCTGTCCTTGGCACGACGTCAACGAAATGCTGCAGGCTGCGGGATTGCGTCCCACGCGCCAGCGCATGGCTTTGGGTTGGCTCCTGTTCGGCAAGGGGGCGCGTCACCTCACCGCGGAAATGCTCTACGAGGAAGCGACGCTCGCCAAGGTTCCGGTGTCGCTCGCGACCGTCTACAATACACTCAACCAGCTCACCGATGCGGGTCTGCTGCGTCAGGTCAGCGTCGACGGCACCAAGACCTACTTCGACACCAATGTGACGGCGCACCACCACTTCTATCTCGAGAACAATCACGAGCTGGTCGACATTCCCGACCCGCATCTGGTGCTCTCGAAAATGCCCGACGTGCCCGAGGGCTACGAGATCGCCCGCGTCGACATGGTCGTGCGGCTGCGCAAGAAGCGCTGATAACGGCAAAAGATAGCTGTCGTGCCGGCGAAAGCCGGGACCCATAATCCCAAATCTTGATGCTGCACTTCGCTGCAGCCGCAGCCTGCGTCAATACGACGGACTGTGGCTATGGGTCCCGGCTTTCGCCGGGACGACCGCGAATATCAATCCACCTTCTCGTCGGCATAGACGCCCCACAGGCGCTGCTGCTCGATCCAGCCATCGAAGCCGCTGCCGATGACGCGGCACCAGCCATTCGAGCATTTCTTCACCTGCGCGACGACGCCGGCCTGCAGCTTCGCTGCAACCCCGCTCGACGAATCGGCGCGGTCGAAGAGCGGCGCGAAATCGTCCTTGCTTTTCATGGTGACGACGGCCGTGCGGCGCCCTGACAACATGGAGTGATAGACCCAGCCTTCAGCGCCTTCGGAATCGCGGACCCGCCGCCAGTTCTCGAACTCGGCGGTGATCTCCACCGGCAGGCCCGCGCGGGTATAGATCCAGGACACATCATTGTCCTTGGTCGGGCCGGCACGAACGTTGACGTGATCGGACTTGAGACTGACGTAGCGCGGAATGGGCAGACCGCTGGTGACCGTCACCGAATCCTTGGCCGCATGACCGACGTCCGGAACACCCCCCAACATCGCCGCCAACACAACCACCGCGCCGAAACGTCCCAACCCCATTCCACTCGTCTCCAACCGAGAACGCGGCAACTCAACTCGCTTGAGCCGGCCCGCTTGTCTTACGCCAAACCCCAAATCCCCTGTGCAGCTGCGAAAATCGTCACCCCGCTTGCCGGTTCCTTGGTTCTTGTCTTGGCCGGGCCTTCTGCTAGAGAGGACGGAACACAAGAGAGCCGAATTTTCCCGGGGAAAGCCGGGCAAAATGTCGGGGGAACCCAAGGAAGCGCCGGGCACCGCGCTGCAAGATTGCAGTCTCGAACACCCGGGTTAATGAGGTCTGAACGGCAGGCTTTTGTTAAGCTCAGCCTCATGAGAGCAGGAAATGTCGGTTAAGAAAAAGCCTCTCGTCGTCGTCACGCGCAAGCTGCCGGACTCCATCGAGACCCGGATGCGCGAGCTGTTCGACGCGAAGCTCAACCTTGACGACACCCCGATGACGCCGGAGCAGATCGCCGATGCCGTGCGCACCGCCGACGTGCTGGTGCCGACCGTCACCGACGAGATCAGCGAAGAGGTGCTGAAGCAGCCCGACTGCAAGCTCCGCCTGATCGCCAATTTCGGCAATGGCGTCGACAATATCGACGTCGCCGCCGCGCATGCCCGCGGCATCACCGTCACCAACACGCCGAAGGTGCTCACGGAAGATACCGCCGACATGACCATGGCGCTGATCCTGGCTGTGCCGCGCCGGCTGGTCGAGGGCACCTCGATCCTGCACGAAGGCAAGCAGCACTGGCCGGGATGGTCGCCGACCTGGATGCTCGGCCACCGCATCGGCGGAAAGCGTCTCGGCATTGTCGGCATGGGCCGCATCGGACAAGCCGTGGCGCGCCGCGCCCGCGCCTTCGGGCTGCAAATCCACTACCACAACCGCCGTCCGGTGGCGCCGCAGATCGCCGAGGAGCTGGGCGCGACCTATTGGGAAAGCCTCGACCAGATGCTGGCGCGGATGGACATCATCTCGGTGAACTGTCCGCACACACCCGCGACATTCCATCTGTTGTCGGCGCGGCGGCTGAAGCTGATCCGGAAAGAGGCCTATATCGTCAACACCGCGCGCGGCGAGGTGATCGACGAAGACACCATGATCAAGCTGATCGAAGGTGGCGAGATCCGCGGCGCCGGGCTCGACGTCTACGAGCATGAGCCGGCGGTCAATCCGAAGCTGGTGCGGCTCGCCAAGGCTGGCAAGGTGACGCTGCTGCCCCATATGGGCTCGGCCACCATCGAAGGCCGCGTCGACATGGGCGAGAAGGTGATCATCAATATCCGCACCTTCCTTGACAACCACAAGCCGCCGGATCGCGTGCTGCCGAGCATGCTTTGAGCGAGGCGGCGGACCGGAACCAAAACTGCGAAAACAACCCCATGCAAAGTAGAAATGGGGCGCTCTATCGGTTGCATGCTACCGCGCAAGCTCTGAGCGCGGCGGCGTGAGCGAGACACGCGAAGCGCTGCTCGGCCGTCTCGCCAAAATCATTGCGACATCGCATCCGACCGGCCGCATCCGCGTCGCGGTCGACGGCGTCGATGGTGCGGGCAAGACCATGCTGGCCGATGCGCTGGCGCCGCTGGTCGCTGGGAAGGGCCGGGAAGTCATCCGCGCCAGTGTCGACGATTTCCACAATCCGCGCGCCGTCAGGTACGCGCGCGGGCGCTATTCGCCTGACGGATTCTTCCTCGACTCCTACGACTATCCGGCATTTCGCCGATTGCTGCTCGACCCCCTCGGGCCTGACGGATCAGGCAACTACATCGCCAAACACTTCGATCATCGCACCGATCAGGCCGTCGCGCCCCAGCAGCAGCAGGCATCGCCGACGGCCGTGCTGATCGTCGACGGCATTTTCCTTCACCGCGTTGAGCTGCGCGATTGCTGGGATCTCTCGATCTTCCTGCAGGTCGATTTCGCGGTCTCACGCCGGCGCAATGCTGCGCGCGACGGCACGCCGGATGCGCTCGATGCCGGTTCCCGATCCAATCGGCGCTACAATGGCGGGCAACAGCGCTATCTTGCGGAATGCGCGCCCGCGCGGCGGGCAGACATCGCGATCGACTACAACGATCTGCGCGCGCCAAAAATCCTGAAGTGGTTCCCTCGCTGACCGATCAGCGATGCCCGCTCAAGTCGGCGATGGAGGGCGCATCACCATTGAGCGGATTTTGCGGATCGCGCTTGTAGCGCAGTGTCTCGAAGCGCATCGACCGGGCATCGATCATCAACAGGCGGCCGACCAGACCTTCGCCGAAGCCGACGATCTCGCGGATCGCCTCCATCGCCATCATCGAGCCCAGGACGCCCGCAAGCGCGCCCATCACGCCGGCCTCCGCGCAGGTCGGCACGGTGCCGGCGGGCGGCGGCTCGGGGAAGAGGCAGCGATAGGTGGGATTGAGTTCGCCCTCGGCATTGCGCTCATGGGCGCGGATCGTGGTCAGCGATCCGTCGAACACGCCGAGCGCCGCCGTGATCAGCGGCTTTGCCGCGAGGTAACAGGCATCGGAAACGAGATAGCGCGTTTCGAAATTATCGGAGCCGTCGAGCACGAGGTCATAGCCGCCGACGACGCTCAGGGCGTTGGCGGCGTCGAGCCGCACCGCATGGGCTTCGAACAGCACATGCGGATTGAGTGCGCGGATCTGCTCGGCCGCACTGTCCACTTTCAGCTGTCCCACATCCGGCGTGCTGTGGATGATCTGGCGCTGCAAATTGGAGAGCGACACTTTGTCGTCATCGACCACCCCCAACGTGCCGACGCCGGCCGCTGCCAGGTACATCAGCGCCGGCGCCCCGAGCCCGCCCGCGCCGATCACCAGCACGGATGCCTCCTTCAGCGCGGCCTGGCCGGGGCCGCCGACTTCGCGCAGCACGATGTGGCGGGCGTAGCGCTCGAGTTCCTTTTCGCTCAGCATCCCATCTCTCTCCCCTCATGGCTTCGGATGATGCTTGCGCATCGCCTTGAGAACCATGAGGCCTCATCTCGTCTGTGGCCCATCCTTCGAGACGCGGCAGGCGTCACTCCTCAGGATGAGGTTGATCCCTGAACCAGCGTCCGGTTGTTGCCTACCAAGCAGATGTGCATAATCAGCGATAGCTGCAATCCCCGGGGTTTGTCATGAGAACGGTGCTTTCGGCAACCTTGTTGGTCGCGGTCATGGCATGCCCGGCGCAGGCCCAAACGCCGGCGCCGACGGGCGCGGACGCCAAACCGAAGCCGGTCACGACCACCACGGTGCGCCCGCCCAAGACGCAAAGCCCTGCCGATACCGCCAATGCCATGGCGCAGGCCGAGCGGCTGGCACTGCAATCCGATCTCGCCTGGGTCGGCGAATATAACGGCGCAATATCAGGCGAAGTCTCCGAGCGCATGATCAACGCCATCAAGGAATTCCAGAAGAGCCGCGGCGCGAAGCAAACCGGCGTGCTCAACCCGCAGGAGCGCACCATCCTCGCCGATACCGCGCGGCGGCGGCAGGAGAATGTCGGCTGGAGGATCGTCACCGACCCCGGCACCGGCGCGCGGCTCGGCATCCCCACGAAGCTGGTGCCGCAGCTGGCCAGTGACGCCAGCGGCGCCAAATGGACCTCCCCGACCGGCACTGTCCAGATCGTTCTGGCGCGGCGCAAGGAAGCAAACCCTTCCACCGCAAAGCTCGCGGAGCAGGAGAAGAAGGAGCCCGCGGGCCGCAAGGTCGAATACAGCGTGGTGAAACCGGAATTTTTCGTGCTCTCGGGCCTGCAGGGCCTGAAGAAGTTTTACGTGCGCGGCACCTTCAAGGGCAACGAGATCCGCATCATGACGATTCTGTACGACCAGGCGGTGGAGAATACCGTCGAGCCGGTCGTCATCGCGATGTCGAGCGCCTTCACGCCATTCCCGAGCGGACCGCAAGCCGGCCCACCGCCGCGCAAGACGGTGGAATATGGTACCGGCATCGTCGTGGCCGAAGACGGCAGCATCGTCGCCGACCGTCAGCTCGTGGATGCCTGCGTTACCATTGCCATTGCCGGCTTCGGCAATGCCGACCGCATCGCCGAGGACAGGGAGCGCGACCTTGTGCTGCTGCGCATCTACGGCGCACGCGGATTGAAACCGCTGGGCCTTGCCGGCGGCAGCGGCAAGACCGCGCTCGAGCTGACGGGGATCGCCGATCCGCAAAGCCAGGGCGGCGGCAATGCCGTCAGCACCATGAAGGCATCGGTCAACGGCGCCGATCTGGTGCCCGCGCCCGCGATCGGTTTTTCAGGCGCCGCCGCGATGGACTCCGACGGCAAGTTCGCAGGGATCGCGCAGTTGAAGCCGGTGATGGTCGCAGGGCCCAGCAACGGCACATCGGCTCAGGCCGTGCTGGTGCCGGCCGAGGCCGTGCGCGATTTCCTGAAAGCCAATGCAATCACCGCCGCCGGCACCTCGGCGGATGCGAAAGGCTCTGTCGTCCGCGTGATCTGCGTGCGGAAGTAGCGGCAAAATTCCGCTGTCATCATCCGCGAAAGCGGATGATCCAGTATTCCAGAGCAGTTGCGATAGAACCGAGAGGCCGCGGCGTACTGGATACCCGCCTTCGCGGGTATGACCAATTTTGATGAGGGGCGAGGCTCGACAGATCACCGCAATCCGAACCGTCCGCCGGACATTCCGATCGGCGTACCGTCGCGCGCCAGCAGGTCACATCACTTCTGACATTTCGGGCACCAGAAGGTCGAGCGGCCGTTCTGGTTGAAGCGGCGCACAGTGCCGCCGCAGCGGGGTGTCTGGCACTTTTCACCTTCGCGGTCGTAGACCTGGAAGGAATGCTGGAAATAGCCGAGCTCGCCCGACGTCTGACGATGGTCGCGCAGCGACGAGCCGCCGGCCTTGATCGCCTGGTTCAGCACCGTGTGGATCTCCTCCACCAGCCGGCGCGCGTGATCGGTGGTCTCACCTTTCTTGGTCGCGAGCGTCGCGGCGAGCCTGCGCGGCGACAGATGCGCGCGGTACAGCGCCTCGCATACATAGATGTTGCCAAGTCCCGCCACCACGCGCTGGTCGAGCAGCGCAGCCTTCAGGCTGGTCTTCTTGTCGTGGCAGGCGCGCGCCAGCATGTCGGCGTCAAATTCATTGCCGAGCGGCTCGGGACCGAGCCCGGCCAGCAGCGGCTCGTCTTCCAGCGCGTTGCGGGCGATGATCTTCATGTAACCAAAGCGGCGCGGGTCGTTGAACACGACAGAGGCGCCCGAGGACATGTGAAACACCACATGGTCGTGGGCGCGGTCCTCGCTGCGGGGATAATGGAATTCCCCGGGCGTCGAACTTGCCTCGCCCTTCAGCACGCGGAACGAGCCGGACATGCCGAGATGCATCAACAGCACGTCGCCCGAGGTGAGATCCGCCATCAGATATTTGGCGCGGCGGCCGAGACCCGTAACGATCTGGCCTTGCAGGCGTGCGACAAAATCCCTTTGGAAGGGAAAGCGCAAATCCTTGCGCCGCGCCTCGGCCTTGATGATTTTCGCGCCTTCCATGACCGGCTGCAGTCCGCGGCGAACGGTCTCGACTTCGGGTAATTCGGGCATGGCCTGCGTCAGGTGGTTGGTTCAGAGAATTCGATATGATTGTAGAAGGGATCGGCGATGGTCATGCTGATGGCGCCCCAGGGCTGCTCGACCAGTCCCGGCCGTGCGTAGCGGTATTTCTTGGCCGACAATTCTGCGTGATAGGCGGCAAGCCCGGTCATCTCGATCGTGACCCTGGCACCGGGCGCGCTGTCGCCGTGGTGCTCGCTTAACCGCAGCAAAACATCGCCGAGCGAGACCTGCATGAACAGCGGCAGGTCCGGCGCGAAGCGATGCTCGAAATCGACCTTGCAGCCGAGAAAATCGATGTAGAACTCCCGGGCCTTGGCGATGTCGAACATCCGCAACACGGGGATGGTTCGCGTGAACTGAGGCATCATGACAGCCTTGCAAATTAACCAACGCTGGCGTAGCGCAAACCGCGCGGCGGCAACGCTTGTAGCGCGCTCCTGCCGGTCGCGCTATGGTCCGGCCCGCGGAGTATGAGTGATGGATCGGCCGGACCAAACCACGCATTTCGGCTTCAGGGACGTGCCCCTGGGCGAGAAGCAGACGCTGGTGAACCAGGTGTTTCAGAGCGTAGCTTCCCGCTACGACCTGATGAACGACCTGATGTCTGCAGGCCTGCACCGGGCCTGGAAGGACATCATGGTTACCACGCTCAATCCGCCGAAGAACGACACTCCGTTCCATCTGCTCGACGTCGCCGGCGGCACCGGCGACGTCAGTTTCCGTGCGGCGAAGGCCTCGGGCAACGGCTTCCGTGCCACCGTCTGCGATATCAATCTGGACATGCTCGAGGTCGGCCGCAACCGCGCCGCCGCGCAGCATCTTGGCGACCGCGTCAGCTTTGTCGACGGTAATGCCGAGGCGCTTGCCTTTCCGGATCGCACGTTTGACGCCTACACCATCGCCTTCGGCATCCGAAACGTGCCGCAAATCGACCTCGCACTGAAAGAGGCCTTTCGCGTGCTGCGTCCCGGCAGCCGCTTCCTGTGCCTGGAATTCTCCACCGTCGACGTGCCCGGCCTCGACAGACTCTACGACCTGTTCTCGTTCCGCGTGATCCCGCCGCTCGGCCGCGCCGTGACCGGAGATGCCGAGTCCTATCAATATCTCGTCGAATCCATCCGCAAATTTCCCAAGCCCAATGCATTTGCCGACATGATCAGCGCCGCCGGCTTTGCGCGCGTCAAATGGCAGAGCCTGTCGGGCGGTATCGTGGCGCTGCATTCGGGCTGGCGTTTGTGATCTCGGCAACGACCCACATCGCCAGGCTTGCCCGCGCCGGTTTCGTGTTCGCGCGCGAAGGCGTGTTTGGCGCCATCGATCCGGCCCTCGTGCCGCCGCCGGCGCAACTCCTGATGAAGCTCGCGCGGCTGGTCGAGCGGCCCGGCGCCAAGCAAGGCCCGCGGCTGTCGCGCGCACTGACGCGGCTCGGCCCGGCCTATCTCAAGCTCGGGCAATTTTTGGCGACGCGCCCCGACGTCGTCGGCGTCGCCATGGCGCGCGATCTGGAGAATCTGCAGGACCGCCTGCCGCCGTTTTCGCAAGCAGAAGCCGAAGCCGCCGTCGCGCAGTCGCTGGAAAAGCCCATTTCGCTGGCCTTTGCGAGCTTCGGCCCGTCCATGGCGGCAGCCTCGATCGCACAGGTGCATCGCGGCGAGGTGATGCGCGACGGCGTGCGCCAGCCGGTCGCGATCAAGGTGCTCCGCCCCAATGTCGCATCGCGCTTCCACCGCGATCTCAGCGATTTCTTCTTCGTTGCGCGCAAGGCCGAGCTGCATTCGGCCGAGGCGCGGCGGTTGCGCCTGATCGAAGTCATCAACACCATGTCGCGTTCGGTGGCGATGGAAATGGACCTGCGACTGGAAGCGGCCGCGATGTCCGAGATGGCGGAGAACACCCGCGACGATCCCGATTTCCGCGTGCCCACTGTGGACTGGGACCGCACCACCCACAACGTGCTGACGATGGAGTGGATCGACGGCATCGCGCTGAACGATCATGCACGGCTCCAACAAACGCATGTCGACCTGCCCGACCTCGGCCGCAAGGTGATCCAGAGCTTTCTGCGCCATGCGCTGCGCGACGGATTCTTCCATGCCGACATGCATCCCGGCAATCTCTTCCTCGACCACGCCGGCCGGCTCGTCGCGGTCGATTTCGGCATCATGGGCCGGTTAGGGACCAAGGAGCGGCGCTTCCTCGCCGAAATCCTGCTCGGCTTCATCACCCGCGACTATCGCCGCGTGGCGGAAGTGCATTTCGAGGCCGGCTACGTGCCCGGCCATCATTCGGTGGAGAATTTCGCGCAGGCGATCCGCGCCATCGGCGAGCCGATTCACAACCGCACCGCCGAGGAAATCTCGATGGCCAAGCTGCTGTCGCTGCTGCTCGAGGTCACCGGCCTGTTCGACATGCAGACGCGGCCCGAGCTGATCCTGCTGCAGAAGACCATGGTGGTGGTCGAAGGCGTGGCGCGCGGCTTCGATCCGAAGCTCGATATCTGGAAGGTCGCCGATCCCGTGGTGCGCGAATGGATCGAGCGCAATCTCGGCCCGGTCGGCCGCATCCAGGGCGCGATGGCCGGCGCGGGCGAGCTCGGCCGGGTGGCCGCCAGCCTGCCTACCATGGCTAGCCGCGCGATGACCGTGCTGGAGCACCTGGAGAAGATGGTGCGCGAGGGCGTGACGCTGTCGCCGGAATCCATCGCCGCCTTCAGCCGCGCCGAAGCGCGCAAAGACCGCTGGCGGACGGTGGCGATCTGGATCATCGCACTCACCTTTATCGGGATCCTCTGGGCTGTGCGACAGTCTTGATTGCAACGCAATCAGGGCTATGCTAGCATTGCTAGCATATCTTTTCCGTCCTGAGGGACGCGCCCATGGCCAATCTGACCATCCGAAAGCTCGACGATGCCATCCGCGACGAATTGCGGCTGCGCGCCGCCCGTAACGGCCGCTCGGTCGAGGACGAGGTCCGGGTGATCCTGCGCGAGGCCGCCCAGAACCAGGCGCCGGTGTCTACCCCGCCTGCCCCCGCGGAACGCCGGGCCATGGAAATCAGCACCCGTCTGCCGCGGATCACACTGATCATCGGCGGCGGCATCGCCGCCTACAAGTCGCTCGACCTGATCCGACGGCTCAAGGAGCGGCAGGTCGAGGTGCGCTGTGTGCTGACCAAGGCCGCGCAGCAATTCGTCACCGCGCTCGCCGCCAGCGCCTTGTCGCATGAGCGCGTCTACACCAATCTGTTCGATCCCGAGAGCGAGTTCGATGCCGGCCACATCCGCCTCGCCCGCGACTGCGATTTGATCGTGGTGGCGCCCGCCACCGCCGATCTGATGGCGAAGATGGCGCATGGCCACGCCGACGACCTCGCCAGCGCCATTCTGCTCGCCACCGACAAGCCGATCCTGCTGGCGCCCGCGATGAATCCGCTGATGTGGAACAACGCCGCGACGCGCCGCAATGTCATGCAGCTGCGCCGCGACGGCGTTCACACCGTCGGCCCCAATGCCGGCGAGATGGCGGAAGCCGGCGAAGCCGGCGTCGGCCGCATGTCGGAGCCGACGGAAATTGCCGCCGCCGCCGAGCACCTGCTGCGCCCGCCAAGACCCCAGCCCCTTGCCGGCAAGCGCGTGCTGATCACCGCGGGCCCCACGCATGAGGCGATCGATCCCGTGCGCTACATCGCCAACCGCTCTTCCGGCAAGCAGGGCTTTGCGATCGCCACCGCCGCACAGGCCGCCGGCGCCGAGGTCGTGCTGGTCACCGGTCCCGTCGATTTGCGCGACCCGGCAGGGGTCACCGTGATCCATGTCGAATCCGCGCGTGACATGCTGCACAAGGTGGAAGCCGCTTTACCCGTCGACATCGCGATATTCGCCGCTGCCGTTGCCGATTGGCGCGTCGCCAACGAGGGCGCGCAGAAGCTGAAGAAGACGCCGGCCGGCATGCCGCCGCTGCAGCTGGTCGAAAATCCCGACATCCTCGCCACGGTATCGAAATTGAAAGA
>Ga0187815_10000278_pt1 | contig 25659 bp, 26 predicted proteins | sample NC_S_5_FD_132962 | JGI IMG/M metagenome (GOLD analysis project Ga0187815, IMG submission 132962) | Wetland sediment microbial communities from Neuse River Estuary, North Carolina, USA - ASW-S_5 | ecosystem: Environmental > Aquatic > Freshwater > Wetlands > Sediment | place: USA: North Carolina...
ACCGCTGGATCAAGCTGCGCGTCTCCAACCATGCGCTGCGCACCATCGACAAGAAGGGCATCGAGGCCGTGATCGCCGAGCTGCGTGCCCGCGGTGAGAAGGTCTAAGGAGAACAGTCATGGCTAAGGGTGCAAACGACAAGATCCGCCTGATTTCTTCGGCCGGTACCGGCCACTTCTACACCACGCAGAAGAACAAGAAGAACACGCCGGAAAAGTTCGAGTTCAAGAAGTACGACCCGGTCGTGCGCAAGCACGTGATCTACAAGGAAGGCAAGATCAAGTGACGCAACGGCGCGTTCGCGCATTGCGCGGATGCCTTTGCCGTTGCGTCATCCCGGCGAAAGCCGGGATTCAGTGCCTTTGAAGAAACCCGCCCTCGTGGCGGGTTTTTTCTTGCCCGCTTGACCAACTGCAAACCTTCGGCGCAAACCCGTGTGCACCTGTCCGGCCCAACGGCGTTATGGTTCGTAACCGGGCGATGCCGCCCACACCGAGGAAAGCCGCCATGAAATGCCGGACCGCCCTGCATGTCCTGCTCGCTGCGATGGCGCTGCTCGGGATGCCCGCGATGGCCGCGACCACGGCGGCTCCTGCGAACGTCACGGTCAGCTACGACCACCCGGAGCAATTCACCGAGACCCGCAAGGTCCGCGCGCTGGCGCCCACGCGCGACGACGAGAGCTACCTGAAGACGCTCAAGGCCTACATCGAGAATCGTGCCGGCAAGATGCTGCCCCCGGACGAGCGTCTCGACATCGTGGTGACCGACATCGACCGCGCCGGCAACTTCGAGCCCTGGCGCCGAGGCCCGCTGCAGGAGGTGCGCATCATCAAGGACATCTATCCGCCGCGCATCGACCTGCGCTTCCGCCTGCTCGACGCCAGCGGCAAGGTGCTCCGCGAAGGCACGCGCAAACTGCGCGACCCCGGCTTTCTCACCGACAGCAGCACCTCGTCGGACACCGACAGCCTGCGCTACGAGAAGCGGCTGATCGACCGCTGGCTGAACAAGGGGCCCGACCGGCTCTGAACAGCCGCCGGATAGGCTTCACAAAAGCAAGGCCCGCCATCGCGGCGGGCCTTTTCTTGTGCAGCGATGTCCGCGATTCAGGCGGTAACCGCGTAGCCCTTGAGCCTGGCTGCGAAATCCTGCAGCGCGCGGATGCCGCTCTGCTCGGCTTCGACGATCCACTGCTGCAGGCCCTTCAGCGCCTGGTCGGCACCGCGCTGCTCCATCAGGGCGGCGAGGCGGCTGCGGAAATCGCACACGACGCGCAGATTCGGACGCTTGGCCAGCACTGCCTGCAGCTTGCTGCTGCCGTCGCTGTCCAGCCAGCGGCCGCCGTCGGCCAAGGCGCGGCGCAGGCGGCGCGGCACCGACTTGATGTTCTCGCCGGCGTGCTGCGCCTCGTCACGCAGGGTCGGCACGATCACGTTGCGGTAATAGTCGGTCATCGCCTGGAAGCGATGGGTGAGCACCGCCTTGAGCGTCTCGGCGTCGGGCAGCGGCACGTTGGGGCGCACGTTCAGCGTGGGCGCCACGCGCAGCACCTTGGCAAGGCCCAGGGCGCGCAGGCCGCAGATCGCCGCCCAGCCGATGTCGAACTCCCACTTGCGCAGCGCGAACTTGGCCGAGCTGGGGAAGGCGTGGTGGTTGTTGTGCAGCTCTTCGCCGCCGATCCAGAAGCCCCACGGCAGCAGGTTGCGCGAGGTGTCGGCGCTCTCGAAGTTGCGGTAGCCGGCCCAGTGGCCGATGCCGTTGACGAAACCGGCGGCCCAGAACGGGATCCAGATCATCTGCACGGCCCAGATCGCCGCGCCGATCACGCCGAACAGGGCCAGGCTGATCAGCAGCATCAGGGTCGGGCCCCAGTACGGGTGGGCGCCGTAGACCTTGTGCTCGATCCAGTCGTCCGGCGTGCCGCGGCCGTACTGCTGCATGTCTTCCTTCGAATGGCAGGCGTCGCGGTAAAGCGAAACGCCGTCCCAGAACACCTTCTTGATGCCGTAGATCACCGGGCTGTGCGGATCTTCCTCGGTCTCCACCTTGGCGTGATGCTTGCGGTGCACCGCCACCCATTCCTTGGTGACCATGCCGGTGGTGAGCCAGCCCCAGAAACGGAAGAAATGCGCCAGCGCCGGGTGGAAGTCCACGCCGCGATGGGTCTGGCTGCGGTGCAGGTACAGCGTCACCGTGAAGATGGTGAGCTGGGTCACCACCAGCAGGTAGACCAGCATGCCTGCCCAGCCGGCGTGAATGAGGCCGCTGGACAGGAAGTTCAGCACGGTATCGGACATCGAAGAGGACTCGGGTGAAAGTGAAGGCAGTCTAGAAGGGGTTTGCCATACCCGCCAGCATGTTAGAGCGCGCCGGCTTGCACTTTCGTTAAGGGCGTTCCGGTCCGCTCCGGTACGGACTTCGCCGGTCCGTGACCGCGGCAGGTTGTGTGAAGATGGGGCCGCACCGACAATCGCGCAATGACCGCCGTCAATTCCGCCCCGCCGCCCGTGCTGCAACTCGACCATGTCGCCCGCCGCCGTGCGGGGCGCGTGGCGGTACAGGACCTGAACCTGGCGCTGGCTCCCGGCCAAGTGCTGGGCCTGCTCGGCGTCAACGGTGCAGGCAAGTCCACCACGCTGTCGATGATCGCCGGCGCGCTGCGGCCGGACCAGGGCACGATCCACCTGAACGGCGAGGATTTCCTGGAACGACCCGAGCTGGCGCGCCGCCTGATCGGCTGGCTGCCCGAACGCGCGCCGGTTTGGCCGGAGCTCAGCGTGGCCGAACACCTGGCCGCCCACGGCCGCCTGCGCGGCCTGGGCGGCGCCGCGCTGCGCGAGACGTGCGAAGCGATGCTGGCCCGGCTGGAGCTGCAGCCACTGGCGCGACGGCTGGCGGGCATGTTGTCGCAGGGCCAGCGCCAGCGCCTGGGCCTGGCCTGCGCGCTGCTGCACCGTCCGGCCGTGCTGGTGCTGGACGAGCCGGCCAATGCGCTCGACCCGGTGCAGATCACCGCTTTGCGCGCGCTGATCCGCGAACAGGCCGCTGCGGGCACCGCGGTGATCCTGTCCACCCACGTGCTGGTCGAAGTCACCGCGGTATGCGATCGCGTGGCGATCCTGCATGAGGGGCGCCTGCATCACGACGGCCCGGTGCGCGCCGACGACCACGCCGCGCTGGAACGCCGCTTCTTCGAGATCGCCATGCACGGCGCCACCGCGGCGGCACGCGCCGCATGACGCTCCTCGCGATGCTTCGCCTCGAAACGCGCCGCCTGTGCGTGCAGCCGCTGGCCTGGGTGCTGCTGGCGCTGAGCCTGGCCTGGCTGGGCTGGTGCTTCACCCGCCTGCTGGGCGAATTCCTGGCCGGCGAGATCCAGCGTGCCGCCCAGGCGGACGGTCCCGGCTATGTGGATCTTGTGGCCGTGCCGCTGCTGGGCCAGCTCGCCCAACTGGCCTTCCTGATGGTGCCGCTGCTCGGCATGTCCACGCTGGCTGGCGAACGCCGCAACGGCACGTTGCCGCTGCTGTTCGCCGCGGGCGTGCCCGCCTCGCGCATCGTGCTGGGCAAGTACCTCGCCATGCTGCTGTGGCTGCTGCTGTGGCTGCTGCTGACCCTGGCGATGCCGCTGGCGCTGGCGCACGCCACCGCGCCCGACTGGGGCAAGCTGGCCGCTGCCACGCTGGGCATCGTGCTGATGCTGGCCGCGCTCGCTGCGCTGACCCTCGCAGCATCCGCCTTCACCGCGCATCCGGCGATCGCCGCCGCGGTGGCGCTGCTGCTGGGCCTAGCGCTGTGGACGGTGAACCTGGGTGCACAGATGGCCGGCATCGACGATGGCGCCATCAACTGGCTGGCGATGAGCACGCACGAGCAGAACCTGCTGCGCGGCCTGGTCTCCACCACCGACATCCTGTGGTTCGTGCTGCTGATAGCGGTATGCCTCGCGCTGGCCACGCGCCGGCTCGCGGCCGAGAAGGAGCGCGGCTGATGGGGCGCCTGTGGAAGCATCTGGATGGCTGGCTGTTCGCGCTGCTGCTGCTGGCCGGCGCCGGCGCCGTCGGCTACCTCGGCACGCGCTACGCGCACGTCGCCGACTGGACCGCGAACGGCCGAGTGAGCCTGTCGCCGCAGAGCCGCGCCGTGCTGGCGAAGCTGGACGGCCCGGTGGAGATCGTCAGCTACGCGAGCCCGCAGGGCGACCTGCGCGCCGAGATCGGCGGCTTCCTGCAGCGCTACCAGCAGGCCAGGCCCGACCTCGGCCTGCGCTTCGTCGATCCGCAGCAGGATCCGGCGCAGATGCGCGAACTGGGCATCGCCGTGGACGGCGAGATGATCCTGCACTACCGCGGCCACGAGCAGCGGCTCACCGAACTTTCCGAACGCAGCGTGACGAATGCGCTGGAGCGGCTGATCCGCGGCAACGACCGCATCGTCGCCTTCGTCACCGGCGACGGCGAACGCCTGCCCGGCGGCCGGAGCAACGCCGACATGGGTGCGCTGATGGGTCAGCTCGCGCAGAGCGGTCTGCGCGCGGTGCCGCTGAGCTTCACTCAGGCGGCCGCCGTGCCGCAGGGCACCGACCTGGTGGTGCTGGCCAGCCCCACCGTGGCGCTGTCCGCGGGTGCGGTGCAGGCGCTGGTCGCCTATGTGCAGGACGGCGGCAACCTGCTGTGGCTGCGCGATCCGGCGAACGGCGACCTCGGCCTCGCGCCGCTGGCCGATGCGCTGGGCATCCAGGTGCTGCCGGGCGTGCTGGTGGACGGCAGCGGCGCGGCGCTGGGCCTCGACGACCCGCGCCTGCTGGCGGTGGGCATGTATCCGCCCAACCCGATCACCCGCGGCTTCCAGCTCGCCACGCGCTTCCCGCAGGTGGCCGCGCTGGCGCGCACCGGCACAGGCGGCTGGACGGCCACGCCGCTGCTGCGCTCCAGCGTGCAGAGCTGGACCGAGTTCCACCCCATCGACAACGCGCACCCCTCGGCCATCCGCTACGACGCCGCCGCCGGCGAACTGAAGGGACCGCTGGATTTCGGCTTCACGCTGAGCCGGCTCTCGCCCAGCCCGGGCAAGCGCGAGCAGCGCGCCGTGGTGATCGGCGATGGCGACTTCCTCTCCAACGCCTACCTCGGCGAAAACGGCAACCGCGCGCTGGGCGAGCGCATCTTCAACTGGCTGCTCGGCGACGACGCCCTGGTCGACCTGCCCCGCGAGGGCGTGCCCGACCGCGTGCTGCGCATCGGCCAGACCGAACTCGACGTCGTGAGCATCGGTTTCATGGTCGCTCTGCCGCTGCTGCTGCTCGCGATCGGCGGCCTGATCGCCTGGCGCCGGCGCCGCGCATGAAGCGGGCCGCGCGCCGCCGCCTGCTCCTGCTGCTGGGCGTCGCCGCCCTGCTTGCACTGGCGCTGTGGCAGTGGCAACGCGATGCGCGCGCCGCGCCCGGCACCCTGCTCGCACTCGACCCCACGGCGATCACGCAGGTGGCGCTGCAACTGGGCGATGCGCACGCCGCGCACTATGCGAAACGCGGCGGCCACTGGTGGCGCGACGATGGCCAGCGCGCCGACGATCGCTACCTCGACACCCTGGCCGCGGCCGCCGCCGCGCCCGTGCTGCAATGGCGCGCGGCGGCCGATTTCGACGCCGCGAAGATCGGCCTCGAACCGCCGCACGCCGTACTGGACCTCGACGGCCGGCGCCTCGCCTTCGGCGCGATGTCGGCCACCGGCCCGCAGTGCTACGTGCAGGTCGGCAAGCGCGTGGCGCTGGTGTCGCTGCGCTACATGCCGCAGGCGCCGAAGCAGGAACACGTCGAGCTGCGCTGATGCCCGAACTTCCGGAAGTCGAAACCACCCGCCGCGGCATCGCCCCGCATCTGACTGGCCGGCGCGTGACCGCGGTGACCCTGCGCCGCGCCGACCTGCGCTGGCCGATTCCGCGCGAGATTTCCGAACTGCTGCCCGGCCAGCGCATCGAGGCCGTGGAGCGCCGCGCGAAATACCTGCTGCTGCACACGCAGGCCGGCAGTGCGCTGCTGCACCTGGGCATGAGCGGCATGCTGCGCGTGCTGCCGCCCGACGTACCCGTCGGCCCGCACGACCACGTCGACATCGCGCTCGCGCGTGGCGCGCACGAAGGACCGCGCGTGCTGCGCTTCACCGACCCGCGCCGCTTCGGCTGCCTGCTCTGGCAACCGCCCGGCACCACCCACGAACTGCTCGCGAAGCTCGGCCCCGAGCCGCTCACCGATGCCTTCGACGGCGGCCTGCTGTGGTACCTCTCGCGCGGCCGCACGGCAGCGGTGAAGCTGTTCCTGATGGACAACGCCGTTGTAGTGGGCGTGGGCAACATCTACGCCAGCGAGGCGCTGTTCGCCGCCGGCATCGACCCGCGCCGCGAAGCCGGCAGCGTATCCCGCGCACGCTACGCCCGGCTCGCCGCCGAGGTGAAACGCATCCTGGCCTGGGCCATCGAACGCGGCGGCACCACCCTGCGCGACTTCCTCAACCCCGATGGCGCACCCGGCTATTTCTTCCGCGAGCTGATGGTGTACGGCCGCGCGGGCGAGCCGTGCAAGGTCTGCGGCACGACGATCCGGCAGGTGACCTTGGGGCAGCGCTCGACGTTCTGGTGTCCGCGCTGCCAGCGCTGATCGATCAGCGTTTCCTGGAGGAAACGGTGTAACCACGGATTGCCGGCTACCGGCGGCGGCGCAGCGCGTCCAGGATAAGCGCCATCCCGAACACACACGCACAAGACCGGAACGCCCTGCGTTCCGCGGGTTCGGCTTTTCCTTTTACGGAGGAATCTCCATGAGCAACGCCGTCATCGAACACCTCAAGAAGCGCCGCACCCAGTACGCGCTGGGCCGCAACGTGAGCATGGACAAGCACGCCCTGAACCATCTCATCAAGCAGGCGATCAAGCACACGCCGTCGCCGTTCAATTCGCAAAGCTCGCGTGCCGTGATCCTGTTCGGCGAACAGAGCGTGAAGTTCTGGGCGCTGGCCAAGGAAGCCCTGGCCAAGATCCTGCCGGCCGAAGCGTTTGCGCAGACCGCCGCCAAGCTGGACAGCTTCGCCGCCGGCGTAGGCACCGTGCTGTTCTACGAAGACCAGGACGTGGTGAAGAACCTGCAGGAGAAGTTCGCGCTGTACGCGGACAACTTCCCGGTGTGGTCCGAACAGTCGGCTGGCATGGCGCAATTCGCCGTGTGGCTGGCGCTCACCGACGCCGGCATCGGCGCCAGCCTGCAGCACTACAACCCGCTGGTGGACGAAGCAGCCCGCGCGACCTGGAACGTGCCGGCGTCGTGGAAGCTGCGTGCGCAGATGCCGTTCGGTTCGCACGAAAACGGCTTCGGCGAGAAGGCTTTCATGGACGACAGCCAGCGCTTCATCGACGCGGGCTGAGTTCCGCACGCGGTGCAGGCGAAGAGGGCGGCCATGAGCCGCCCTCTTTCGTTTTTGAGGAGTGCAACCATGTATGGCCGCCCGTTTTGACTCCCGCGATAGGGAACGATCGCGAGGACTTTGTTCGCGCGGGCGGCGCCCCGCTCAGTACGGCCAGCGGAACTCCACGTGGCGGTTGTTGAACTCCGGGTCGTCGAGGCTGCCACCCGGCTGCGCGACCAGCGCCTGCTGCATGCCTTCCACTTCCAGCGCCTGGCCCGCCGCGAAACGGGTACCCAGCACCTGCATCTCCAGCAGCTTTTCGCAGAGTACGCCAGCGCGCTCCAGCTCGTGCGCGGGCACCTGGCGAAAGCTGAGGTCGGGGCGGCCAAACTTTCGCATGCCGCGCGTGTGCACCCAGGAGCGGTCGCTGCCCGGTTCGTCGCTGCGCAGGATCAGCACGTGGCTGCGCGGCGGTGCGCCCCCCGGAACCAGATAGCGCGCACGCCACGCATCGGCGTCGAACAGGCCCATGATCTGCGGATCGAGGATCACGCGGCCGCCGATGTCGAGCAGCGCAGCGAGCACGCCCAGCGTGTCGCGCAGGTAGTCGAGGCCAGGGCCGTCCTGCAGCTGGCCGCGCACCACCAGCACCTCGGGCGCGATGCGCGCCTGTTCGTAGGTCTCGGGCGCCTCGTCGCGCATGATCTCGCCCAGCGCGCCGGCCAGCGGGTAACCCTCCCACTTGCGCAGCTCGAGGTTCTGGAAGCGCTTGAGATCCACGCCTCCGGGCAGGCCGGGACTGCCGTAGCGGCGCGCCGGAATCACCAGTTCGTGCGGGTCGAACTTGCCGAACACGTAGAACTGCAGCAGCGCGTCCTCGTCGCTGCCGGGTTGCCAGTAGGGGCGCGGCCACTCGGGGGTTTGTGCGGTCTCGGTCATCGGGCTGCCTGGGATTGAAGGATGGCGGCGAAGAAGGCGCCAACGCCAGTTACTTGTTCCGAAAATTTGCGAGGGCGCAAATTTTCATATGCGGCCGTGGCCTTCGGTGATCTTCTTGAACTCGGCGCGGCTCACCGAGACATAGCGGTCGTTGCCGCCGATCTCAACCTGCGGCCCGTCGGTGACCGCGCGGCCCTGCTCGTCCACGCGCACCACCATGGTGGCCTTGCTGCCGCTGTGGCAGATAGTCTTGATCTCCTGCAACTCGTCGGCCCAGGCCAGCAGGTAGCGGCTGCCCTCGAACAGTTCACCGCGGAAGTCGGTGCGCAGACCATAGGCCAGCACCGGGACGCGCAGCCGGTCCACCACGTCGGAAAGTTGCCATACCTGGGCACGGGTGAGGAACTGCGCCTCGTCCACGAACACACAGTTGAGCGTGCCGTGCGCGGCGATGTCGGCCTCGACCAGGGCGAACAGGTTCTCGTCGCCGCCGTAACGCCGCGCGTTCGCCTTCAACCCGATGCGCGAGGCCACCACGCCCATCTGATGATTGGCAGCCGAAGGCTGCGCATCCTTCCCCTCTCCCGCCCACGGGAGAGGGTGGCGCGCAGTGCCGGGAGAGGGGACGTCGTGCGTGCGCGTGTCCAGCGCCGGCGTGAGGATCAGGGTCCGCATGCCGCGCTCGTGGTAGTTGTACGCGCTCTGCAGCAGCGTGGTGGTCTTGCCGGCGTTCATCGCCGAGTAATAGAAGTAGAGCTTGGCCATGGCGGTGCGCGGCGTTCGTGGACGTGCATGGTAACGCGGCTGTCGGCAAGTTCCGGCCTGCCGATCACCGCCCGGCACACATCCGCGGACACGAACCTGGCTCACCCGCCCGTGGAAGACCGGCGGACCCGGGCCGTTCCGCAAGGTCCGTCAAACGGCCCTCACGCCATTACGCAGCCTTGGCCTGCCGCGCGGTGTCCAGGGCCTGCGCAAGGTCGGCCCAAAGGTCATCGGCGTGCTCGATACCCACGGACAGCCGCAACAGGCCCGGCGTGATGCCGCATCGCCGCTGCGTTTCCGCGTCGACCACGCGATGGGTGAGTCCGGCCGGGTGCTGGATCAGGGTGTCGACCGAACCCAGACTCACCGCGGGTGTGGCCAGCCGCACCGCCGACATCACGACGGCCGCGGCGGCATGACCGCCATGTACTTCGAACGCCATCAGGCTGCCCGGCCCGCGCATCTGGGTGCCAACGAGCGCGGCGTTCGCCACCGTGCCCAGCCCGGGGTAACAAACCTTTGCCACCGCCGGGTGCTGCGCCAGCCGTTCGGCGAGGCGCTGGGCATTCTCCTGCGCCTTCAGCACGCGCAGGCCCAGCGTGGGCAGGCCGCGATGGAGCAGATAGGCCCCCAGCGGATGCAGCAGGCCGCCGGTCGCGGCGCGTACCTGGCGCAGCGCCTTGGCCCACTCGGCATTGCAAGCCACCACGCCGGCGATCACGTCGCCGTGGCCGCCGAGGAACTTGGTGGCGCTGTGCAGCACCAGGGTGGCGCCGAAATCGACCGGCTGCTGCAGCACGGGCGTGGCGAAGGTGGAATCCACCAGCACCGGCACGCCGCGCGCCGCACGCACCACGGCGGCGATGTCGATCAGGTCCAGCGTCGGGTTGGCCGGCGTTTCGATCACCACCAGCGCGGTGTCCGCGTCGATCGCGGCGGCGATGCCGTCCGGCTCCACCCAGCGCACCGCGATGCCGAGCAAGCCCGACTCCAGCAAGTGATCATTGGTTCCGTACAGGGGACGCACTGCCAGCACGTGCTTGCCGCGCTGGCTGGCGGCGAGCAGGCAGGCCGACATGGCCGCCATGCCCGAACTGAAGGCCACCGCATCGGACGTGCCCTCGAGTTTGGCCAGCGCCGACTCGAAACGCGCCACCGTGGGGTTGTGCAGGCGCGCGTAGATCGGATTCGCCGCCGTGGCCTCGCCGCCCACCAGCGCATCGAAGCTCGCGGTGCCGATGTCGAGATTGCGCACCGGATACGTGGTGGACAGATCCAGCGGCGGCGCGTGCACGCCCAGTTCGGCGAAATCCTCGCGCCCCGCATGCACGGCCATGGTGTCTTGATGCAGCCCGTCGATGCCACGCATATCCCACCCCATAGTTCGTGAATACCCATGGAGACTAGAACTGTCTTGGTATATCAAGGCATGATTCCGAATATTATTTCGAAAAGACTCCAGTCCATGCACCTCGATCGAATCGACTTCGCCATTTTGCGCGAGTTGCGGAAGAACGCACGGCTGCCGAACAAGACCCTGGCCGAACGCATCGGCGTGGCGCCGTCCACCGCGCTGGAGCGAGTGCGTCGGCTGCGCGAGGGTGGCGCGATCCAGGGATTCCACGCGGAGATCCAGCCGCGCTCGGTAGGTATCGGCCTGCAAGCCATGATCAGCGTGCGCCTGGCCCGCCACGCACGCGCCGATCTCGACGCCTTCCATACCTATCTGCTGACCCTGCGCGAGGTACTCAGCTTCTACCACGTGGCCGGCGTCAACGATTACCTGGTGCACGTGGCGGTGCACGACAGCGACCACCTGCGCGATTTCGCGCTGGATGCCTTCACCACGCGCCCCGAAGTGGCGCACATCGAGACCAGCCTGATCTTCAATTTCTACCGCAACGCCGATTTGCCGGTCTATCTGGAAGGCGAGGAGAACGGATAAGGGGCCGGACGGCCTCTTGCCCCCCTCTGCTACCATCCAGCGCCGACCCACGCTACGCCGCGCCCATGCTCAACCCGCAACAACTGGCCGCCGTCGAACACTGCGACACCCCGCTCCTGGTGCTGGCCGGCGCAGGCTCGGGCAAGACCAGCGTGATCACGCAGAAGATCGCTTACCTCATCCAGCGGCGGAAGCTGGCGGCGTCGAAGATCGCCGCGATCACCTTCACCAACAAGGCCGCGCGCGAGATGCGCGAGCGCGTGGGCAAGCTGGTCAGCAGCGAGGACGCCGCCGCGCTCACCGTGTGCACCTTCCACGCGCTGGGGCTGAAGTTCCTGCAGATCGAGCACGAGCGCGCCGGCCTGCGCCGCGGCTTCTCGGTGCTGGACGCGGACGACAGCGAAGGCATCGTCAAGGAACTCGCGCCCAAGGGCGCCAAGCCCGACGTGCTGTTCGGCCTGCGCAACCTGCTGGGCCGCGCCAAGAACGCGGGCCTGTCGCCGGAAGAGGCGCTGGCCGCCGCGCGCAGTCCGCGCGAACTGGAGGCGGCGACGATCTACGAGCTCTACCAGCAGCGCCTCGCTGCGTTCAACGCAGTGGATTTCGACGATCTGATCCGGCTGCCGCTGCGCATCCTTGAAAGCGACGACGCGTGCCGCGATGCCTGGCGCGAGCGCCTGCGCTACCTGCTAGTGGACGAATACCAGGACACCAACGACGCGCAGTACCGCCTGCTGAAAGCCCTGACCGGCGAGCGCGGCCACATCACCTGCGTGGGCGACGACGACCAGAGCATCTACGCCTGGCGCGGCGCCAACCCCGAGAACATCGACCAGCTCGGCCGCGACTGGCCCAAGCTGCGCGTGATCAAGCTGGAGCAGAACTACCGCTGCGGCAAGCGCATCCTGCGCGCGGCGAACAAGCTGATCGCCAACAACCCGCACCTGCACGAAAAGAAGCTGTGGAGCGAGCACCCCGAGGGCGCGCCGATCCGCGTGCTGGAGTGCAAGGAGGCCGAACACGAGGCCGAAAAGGTCGTCTCGATCGCCGCCACGCTGGCCGAGAAGCACAAGGCGCGCTGGCACGACATCGCCATCCTCTACCGCGGCAACTTCCAGGCACGGCCGCTGGAGAAGGCGCTGCGCCTGGCGCGCGTGCCCTATCACCTCACCGGTGCGCTGAGTTTCCTCGACCGCGCCGAGGTGAAGGACGTCCTCTGCTACCTGCGCCTGCTCACCAACCCGAACGACGATGCCGCCTTTCTGCGCGTGGTGAACGTACCCAAGCGCGAGATCGGCTCCACCACGCTGGAAAAACTCGGCCAGATGGCGCAGTCGAAGCACTGCTCGCTGCTGGAGGCCACCCGCAGCGACGCCGTGCTGCGCCAGCTCACGCCGCGTCCCGCCGCCGCACTGGCCGCGTTCTCCGGCCTGCTGGACGAGCTGCGCAGCGCCTCGCTGCACGAGAGCGCGGCGGATCTGGTCGAACGCATCCTGAAGCGCACCGGCTACGCGGCACAGCTGGCTGCCGCCACGCCCGACGCCTCCGTGCGCGAACGCAAGCTCGGCAATCTGCGCGAACTCGCCGACTGGTTCCGCGCGATGCAGAAGGGCGACAGCGCCGGCGACCTCGCCGCCCAGCTCGCCCTGCTCAGCCATGCCGACCGCGACGATCCCGGCAACGCGGTGCGCATGATGACCCTGCACGCAGCCAAGGGCCTGGAGTTCCGCTTCGTGTTCATCGTGGGCTGCGAAGACGGCACCCTGCCGCACGACGGCGCGATCGACGAGGGTCGCATCGACGAGGAGCGCCGCCTGATGTACGTGGGCATCACGCGCGCCAAGGAACTGCTCACTCTGTCCTGGTCGGCGAAGACGAAACGCTATGGCGAGGTGCACAGCAACCAGCCCAGCCGCTTCCTGCACGAGCTGCCGCAGGACGACCTGCACTGGCAAGGCAAGGACCCGGAAGCGGACAAGGAAGCGGTGCGCGAGACCGCCGAATCCCACATGGCGCGGATCAAGGCGATGCTGGCCGCCACCTAGTTGACGAGCCGGCGCGTGCCTTTCATTGTGTGGCCGGCGGCCGGGCGCCTCTTCGCCCCGGCGCCAGGGGGAAATACCGTGATCGACTCGACCCGGGCTTACACCAAGCTCGTCGCCGCCTTCAACCAGAACGACTGGTCGCGGGTGCAGCAGCGCGCCACCCAGTTGCTGACCGTCGCACCGAACGACGCGCGCGTGCATTTCATGGTGGGCGTGGCCTGCATGCAGACGCTGCGGGTGCAGCAGATGCCGCAGGCACTGGAGCACCTGCTGAAAGCCACCCATCTGGAGCCGCGCCGCGCCGACTACGCCGCGCAATATGCGAGGGCACTGGCGCTGACGCGCCGGTTCCGCGAGGCGCGACTGGTCGCGGACCGCGCGATGACCCTGTCGCCCGGCGATGTGCAGACCCTGGACACGCTGGGCATGGTCTACCGGCAGGCCAATGCCCTGATGCAGTCGGCCAATGCGTTCCGCCGTGCCGTGGCGCTGGCGCCGGAGACGGCCATCAGCCATCTCAACCTTGCCTACGCATTGAATTCGATTGGCGATGCCGAAGGCGCCGAGCAGGAACTGGAGGCCTGCGTCCGGCTCGAGCCGCGCCATTGGTACGCGCACCTGCTGCTCGCCCAGTTGCAGCGGCAAACCGCGGAACACAACCACGTCGCGCGGATGCGCGAGCTCCTGCAGAGTCACGGCAGCGATCCCGGCGCGCAGCTCCTGCTCAACATCGCGCTGGGCAAGGAGTGCGACGACCTCGCCGACTACCCGGCCGCGTTCGAGCACTACACGCACGGCAAGGCGGCCGGCCGGCGCATGCGTCCCTACGATTCCGCGCGCGACGAGGCGATGTTCGACGCGCTGATCCGTGCCTTTCCCGCCGCCGAAGCGGAAACCGCCACGGGCGATCCCACGCGCGAACCGATCTTCATCATCGGCATGCCGCGCACCGGCACCACCCTGCTGGATCGCATCCTCTCCAGCCACCCCGACGTGCGTTCCGCTGGCGAGCTGCAGAACTTTCCCACCCTGCTGCAGCGGGCTTCCGGCTGTCCCACCGCCCTGCTGGGCGAAGCGGACATCGCCGCACGCACCCGCCACATCGACTGGGGGCAGCTGGGCGCGGCCTATCTCGCCAGCACGCGGCCGGCCACGGGAGAAACGCCGCGCTTCATCGACAAGATGCCGCACAACTTCCTCTACGCCGGCTTCATCGCCCGCGCATTGCCGAACGCGAAGATCGTCTGCCTGCGCCGCGACCCGCTGGACACCTGCATCGGCAACTTCCGCCACCTGTTCGACCAGGAATCGGGGTTCTACGATTATTCCTTCAACCTCGGCGACATCGGTCGCTACACCATCCAGTTCGACCGCCTGATGGCACACTGGCGCAAGGTGCTGCCGGGACGCATCCTGGAGCTGTCCTACGAGTCGCTGGTGGTGAACACGGAAGCCGCCGCGCGCGAACTGCTGGCGTTCTGCGAGCTGCCCTGGAACGATGCCTGCCTGCGCTCCGAGGGCAACGCTGCGCCGGTCAATACGCCCAACGCCTGGCAGGTGCGCGCGCCGATCTACCAGCGCGCGATCGGCCACTGGCGTCACTACGAGCCCCAGCTGCGCGACCTGCGCTGGCTGCTGGCCGGCGCCGGCATCGGGAAAGCGGATTGAATCCGGCCCTCAGACCAGCCGCTGCGCTTCGAGCTCACCCTTGAGATAGGCGTAATAGATCGGCGCGGCGATCACGCCGGGCAGGCCGAAGGCGGCCTCCAGCAGCAACATGGCGATCAGCAGTTCCCAGGCCTGCGCATGGATCTGCAAGCCCACGATGCGTGCGTTGAGGAAGTATTCCAGCTTGTGGATCAGGATCAGGAAGCTGAGCGCGGCGACGCCCACGCCCAGCGACACCGACAGTGCGGCGATGGTGATGGCGGTGTTGGAAAGCAGGTTGCCGACCACCGGCAGCAGCCCGACGATGAAGGTGACCGCCACCAGCGTCTTCGACAGCGGCACGTGGATGCCCAGCAGCGGCAGCACGCCGAGCAGGAAGACCGCGGTGAGCGCGGTGTTGATCAGCGAGATCTTGATCTGCGCGAACACGATGTCGTGGAACGCGCCGGCCAGCCGCTGGCAGCGCTGGGCCAGCGCCGCCGCCAGCGGGCCCACCTGGTGCGCCGGCCGGGTACGGCTGAGCGCCACGATCGCGCCCAGCACCAGGCCGATCAGGATGTGCACGAATGCGCGTGCCGCCTCCTTGCCCGCCAGTTGCAGGGTCACCGAATGCTTGCGCGCTAGGTCGACCACGCCGTCGCGCAGGTCGTCCACGCTGTCAGGCAGGTGATCCACCAGCATCGCCGGCAGCTGCTGACGCGCCTTCTCCACCAGCGGCATCAGCTGCTGCTGCCACAGCAGCTCGGGATTGCCCAGTTCGCTGCGGAAGAAACTGATTGCGCCGAGGATCAAGAGCACCAGGAGACCCACCACGACCGCGCCCAGCACGGCCACCACCACCACCCGGGCGCGATTGCCGGAAATGCGCCGCCCCAGCAGTGGCACCGCCGCCTGCACCAGTTCGTACACCAGCAGGCCCGCCAGCAGGGCGGAAAGCAGGTGCACCTGCAACACCAGCCACAGCACCAGCGCCGCGAGCACGTAACTGGCGCTGCGGATGGCGGTCGAACTGGCGCGGGGGGCGGCGGACGTCGGATCGTTCATGCGGGTTCCGGCGATGGCGGGATGGTCGCCAGTCTGTCAGTCCCCAATGACCGTCGCCAGTCTTGGACATGCCCCTGTCGTAAAATCCTGCCAGACTCGCCGCCCCGTCCGGAGATACCTGTCCCATGCGACTTCACTTGCCGCTGGTCTTGGCCACATCCGCCCTGCTCGCCGGTTGTGCCGCCGCGCCGCAACGCCCCGCGGCGGCACCGATGGCGGCCGCCGACGACAACCTCAACGCGGTGGCGTGGGCGCAGACCGCGATCGAGCACGACCTGATCTACGTACAGACCTACCGCGACGCCCAGGCGCGGCTGCTGGCCGCCCTGCACGACCCGCACTGGGACGCGCTGACCAGGGAGGATCGCGCGGCGCCCGCCGCCGGCCTGCCGCCCGCGGTGGTGCTGGATATCGACGAGACCGTGCTGGACAACTCGCCCTACCAGGCCCGGCTGGTGAAGCGCGGGGGCCAGTACGACGAGGCCAGCTGGGCCGCCTGGTGCAAGGAGGAACGCGCCCGCGCCCTGCCCGGCGCGCTGGCCTTCACCCGGTTCGCCGCCAGCCACGGCATCGCGGTGATCTACCTCTCCAACCGCGCCACGGACCTGGACACGGCCACCGTGGCGAACCTGCGCAAGCTGGGCTTCCCGGTGGCCGGTCCCGATGCCTTCCTCGGCCTGGGCACGGTGCTGCCGGGCTGCGAGCAGGTGGGCACCGAGAAGGGCTGCCGCCGCCAGCTGGTGAGCCGCAGCTACCGCGTGCTGATGCAATTCGGCGACCAGCTTGGCGATTTCGTCGACGTCGTCGCCAACACCGAGGCGGGCCGCAAGCAGGCCATCGCCGGCTACACGGACTGGATCGGCACGCACTGGTTCGTCCTGCCCAACCCGACCTACGGGTCCTGGGAACCGGCGCTGTTCAACAACAACTGGAGCGCGCCGCCGGCGGAACGGCGCCGACAGAAGTTGGATGCCTTACGATACAATTGAGAAAAAACAAGTACTTATAGAAATAAACAAAAGTATTGCCTCAGGTTTAACAGCCAAGTAATATCTGCCGCGCCTACCTGCTGCTGACCTGAGCGTTTCCGCAGGCAAGGCCATTTCCCTTCCGGCTCAGCCGGATTACCCCGTGAGGCTCGCGCCCGCGGGGTTTTCTTTTGTTTTTGCGATCGTCCCTGATCGCGAGAATCAAACGGGCAGCCATCCGTGGCCGCACTTTTCATGGCGGCGCTCGCAAAAACCTGCGACAGACCCTTGTTCCCCCTGGCAGCGCCGCTTACCCTGACCCGCCACCGCGCCGGCCGGCGCCTCCATCTCCCCGTACCGCGAGACCTGCCCATGCGCTTCCGCTCCCTCCACCGCGCCCTGCTGCCCCTGCTCGCAGTGCTGGCGCTGGCTGCCTGCCACAACAAGGACGAGGCCGCGCAGGTCGGCGGCAGCACGCCGGAAGCGGCAGTGCAGGGCTCGGTCGACCTGCTCAAGGCCGGCGACTTCAACGGCCTGTGGAAGCACGCCCTGCCGCCGGCTGACTACGCCACCCTGCGCGCGGACTGGAGCCGCCACAACGCGAGCCAGCCGCCGGCCGACGCCGCGGACAAGGCTAAATTCGACGAGGCCGTGCAGAAGCTCACCGGCCTCGATGCGGAGAACAAGCTCTATGCCGAACTGCAGCCCAAGCTCAGCCAGATGGAGCAGCAGTACAAGGACCAGCTGCCAGTGATGATCAGCGTGGGCGACGCCCTGCTGAAGAACGGCGTGGCGCAGAACAAGAACCTGGACAGCGAACAGAAGGCCCAGGCGAACCAGCTGCTCGACGTGCTGCTGCCGTGGGCGCAGCGGGCGCCGTGGTTCGACCAGGGCAAGGCGAAGCAGGCGGTGAGTGTGGTTGTGGCCACCGCGCGCAAGCTCGACCTCAAGAGCCCGAACCAGTTGCGCACGATGGATTTCGACGCCGCGATGGCGAAGTACGCCACCGGCTATGCCGGCCTCAAGCGGCTGCTGGCGATCTACGGCCTGCCGGTGGATGACGCGCTGGACTCGGTCAAGCTCAGCACGCTCTCCAACAAGGACGGCCGCGCGGTGGTGAAGATCGACTACACCCTGCTCGGCAAGCCGCTCTCCGCCGAATCCACCCTGGTGCAGCAGGACGGCCGCTGGTACAGCGAGTCGCTGATCCGCAGCGTGCGCGATGCGCACGAGCGCCTGCAGCAGCCGGCCGCTGCCGGCAGCGCGGCGCTGACGGCGCTGCCGGTCCCGGCCGCCGGCACTGCCGCGAAAAACTGAGAGCCTGCCGCTTCCCCGCGGGAAGCGGCCAGGTGCGTTTCCGTCCACACGCCCGGGCATGGTTTTCCCGGGCAAGCCACTAGAATAGGCGGATGCAGAACATCTCCACTGCGGATTCCCCTCGTCGCCGCGCCCCCTGGTGGTTCCACCTGGCGGGACAGCTGCTGCAACCCTGGGTGCGCATCCGCCGCGACCCGGCCGAACCGGCCACCCTGCTCAAGGCCGGCGTACCGGTCTGCTACGTGATCGAGCGCGACGGCTTTTCCGACGCGCTGATCCTCGACCGTGCCTGCCGCGAGGCCGGACTGCCCGGGCCGTTGCAGCCGCTGGCCGGCACCCGCCGCAAGCGCTCGGTGTTCGCGCTGATGCGCCGCGACGGCTGGCTGTTCGGGCGCAAGCGCCACCGCTCGCCGAACGAACCGCTGGGCCAGCTGGTGCATTCGCTGGAGGGCATGCCCGACCGCGACATCCAGATCGTGCCGGTATCGATCTACGTGGGCCGCGCGCCGAACCGCGATTCCGGCTGGTTCAGCGTGCTGTTCTCCGAGAACTGGGTGATGGTGGGCCGCTTCCGCCGCCTGCTGGCGCTGCTGCTGAACGGCCGCGACACCGTGGTGCACTTCGCCGAGCCGGTGTCGCTGCGCGAGGTGCTGGCCGAATCCGGCGAGCTGCCGCCGCCGCGCTTCGCGCGCAAGCTGGCGCGCGTGCTGCGCACCCACTTCCGGCGCATCCGCGCCGCGGTGATCGGCCCCGATCTCTCGCACCGCCGCACGGTGGTGGACGACGTGCTGCGCGCCGAGCCGGTGCGCGCGGCGATCGCCGCCACCGCGGCCAAGGAGAAGATCAGCGAGGCAAAGGCCTGGCGCCGCGCGCAGAAGATGATGCTGGAGATCGCCGCCGACTATTCGCACCCGGTGGTGCGCTCGGTGTCGTTCCTGCTCTCGAACTTCTGGAACAAGCTGTATGACGGCATCGCGATGCACCACTTCGACAAGGCCCGCGCCGCCGCGCCGGGCTACGAAGTGGTGTACGTGCCGAGCCACCGCAGCCACACCGACTACCTGCTGCTCAGCTACCAGCTGCACATGTCCGGCGTGGTGCCGCCGCACATCGCCGCGGGCGTCAACCTCAACTTGCCGCTGATCGGGCCGATCCTGCGCCGCGGCGGTGCATTCTTCATGCGCCGCACGTTCAAGGGCAACGCGCTGTACTCGGTGATCTTCAATGAGTACATGGCGCAGCTGATCGACCGCGGCGTGCCGATGGAGTACTTCGTCGAAGGCGGCCGCTCGCGCACCGGACGCCTGCTGGCGCCGCGTGCCGGCATGCTGGTGATGACGGTGCGCGCCTTCCTGCGCGCGCCGCGCCGGCCGGTGCTGTTCCAGCCGGTGTACATCGGCTACGAGAAGCTGATGGAGGGCAAGAGCTACGCGGGCGAGCTCAGCGGCCAGCCGAAGGAGAAGGAATCCCTGCTCGGCCTGCTCAAGGGCCTCAAGGTGCTGCGCCAGCGCTACGGCCACGTGGCGCTGAACTTCGGCGAGCCGATCGAGCTCACCCCGCTGCTGGACGCGGCCAGCGCCGACTGGCGCAACGCCAGCGCCGACCCGGACACTCGCCCGGAATGGCTGAGCGAGGTAATCGACCAGCTGGCCGAGAAGATCCAGGTCAACGTCAACCGCGCCGCCGACGTCAACCCGATCAACCTGCTCGCGCTGAGCCTGCTGGCCACGCCCAAGCACGCGATGGCCGAGAACGACCTGCTGGCGCAGCTCGAGCTCACCAAGTCGCTGCTGCTGGAGCTGCCCTACTCCGACCGCATCACGCTGACCCCGATGGACCCGGCCGGCATCATCGCGTACGGCGAGCAGATGGGCTGGATCCGCCGCATCAAGCATCCGCTGGGCGACGTGCTCGACGTGGAAGGCGAGCAGGCGGTGCTGCTCAGCTACTTCCGCAACAACGTGCTGCACCTGGTCGCGGTCGCCGCCTGGGTGGCCTGCTGCTTCCTCAACAACCGGCGCATGTCGCGCGCCTCGGTGCAGCGGCTGGGCCGCATCATCTATCCGTTCCTGCAGGGCGAGCTGTTCCTGGCCTGGGACGAGGCGGGCTTCGGCGCGCAGCTGCAGGCCACCATCGACTTTTTCGTGCGCCGCGGCCTGCTCGAGGCCGCCGGCGACGGCCGCATGCTGGAGCGCGGCCCGGGCCAGGAGGACGGCGCGTTCCAGCTGAAGGTGATCGCGCGCAGCCTGATCCAGGCCTTCGAACGCTACTACATCGCGGTCGCCGCGCTGGTGAAGCACGGCCCGCACGCGCTCTCCAGCGGCGAGCTGGAAACCACCTGCACGCTTACCGCGCAGCGGCTGGCCCTGCTCAACGAGCTCAGCGCGCCGGAGTTCTTCGACAAGGCGCTGTTCCGCGGCTTCATCCAGAAACTGCGCGAGCGCCGCATCGTGTGGACCGACGAGAACGGCAAGCTCGACTACGACAGCGCGCTGGACGACATGGTGCGCGACGCACGGGTGATCCTGTCGCGCGAGATGCGCCACTCCATCCTCAAGATCACCCCCGGCGGCGAACGGGACTTCGCGGCCGACGAGGCCGCGCCCGAGCCCGCCGCTCCCTTGCCGCTCACGTCGCCCATCGATGATGCCGGTACGGAGCTGCACCAGCGTCATGTGGCCGCCGAGCACGAAGGCCATCACCACCCGCATTCCGCCGAGGCCACCGTGGACGCGGGCGAGCAGGAAGGCACGCAGCGCGACCTGCCGCTGTAGGGCCTGCTCCCATCCACCACCGAGATGCATGACCCCATGAACGAGCAGCCCACCACCCATTTCGGTTACCGCGACGTTCCCGTAGCCGACAAGCAGAAGCTGGTCGGCCAGGTGTTCACCTCGGTCGCGCGCAACTACGACCTGATGAACGACCTGATGTCGTTCGGCATCCACCGCCTGTGGAAGCGCCACTTCGTGGCGGTGAGCGGCGTGCGCCGCGGCGACCGCGTGCTGGACCTGGCCGGCGGCACCGGCGACATCGCCGCCCTGCTCAAGCCGGTGGTGGGCGAGGAGGGCGAGGTCGTCGTCGGCGACATCAACGCCGCCATGCTCGGCGTGGGCCGCGACCGCCTCACCGACCGCGGTCTCGTCGGCGGCCTGCGCTGGGCGCAGCTCAACGCCGAATGCCTGCCGTTTCCGGACAACAGCTTCGATGCCGTGACCATGGCCTTCGGCCTGCGCAACGTCACCGACAAGGACAAGGCGCTGGCCGACATCTGCCGCGTGCTCAAGCCCGGCGGCCGCGCGCTGGTGCTGGAATTTTCGCGCGTGCAAAGCGATCTGCTCGGCAAGCTCTACGACTTCCACTCGTTCAAGGTGCTGCCGAAACTCGGCCGCCTGTTCGCCGGCGACGCCGACAGCTACCAGTACCTCGCCGAATCCATCCGCAAGCATCCGGACCAGCAGACGCTGAGGGGCATGATGGAGCGCGCCGGCTTCGGCAAGGTCGAGGTGCGCAACCTCAGCAACGGCATCGTGGCGATCCATCGGGCGTACAAGTTCTGATCCGAACGGCCTCCCAGGCAACCGGTCGCAGCTTGATCCAGATCAGTGGCTCACCGCGGCGCGCGGCATATGTTTGTGCTCTCTTTCCGGCGAGCACGCACCGATGTCCCCCGACACTGTTTTCGAGCAACACACGCACCTCTTCGACGCCCGCGGCGTAGCCCGACGCTTCCGCCACTCGGCGATCTTCGGCGCCATCGGCGCGCTGCGCCCGGGCGAGACGATGCGCTTCGTCAACGACCATGATCCCTTGCCGCTGATCGCCCAACTGCACGAACGCCTCGGCGAACACCTCACCGTGACCTACCGCCAGCGCGATGCCGACGCGGTGGTGATCGACTTCGGCATCGTCGGCCTGCCGGGGGACTGATGCCTCGTCCGCGCTTTTCAGCACGGCGCCCGGCGCGCTCGCCTGCCGGAACCTGAACAACCCCCGGAAGCCGCGTCATCGCCGCTCCCGGCACCCCGTTCTCCGTCTCCAGACCGCCCGCACAGCGGGTGGCACCCACGAGGAGGAGAACACATGCAGAACCATACGCAGAAGTGGCTGGTCGTCGGCCTGCTGGGCCTGTGCGGTCTGGGCGGCGTGGCCGCCGTACAGGCACAGACCGCGCCAGCCCAGAACGCGGCCAGCGACACCCAGCGCGACGCCAACCAGCAGCAGCGCATCGACCAGGGTCTGAAGTCCGGTCAGCTCAGCACGCGCCAGGCGTCGAACCTCGAGCAGCGCGAGGCGAACCTGGATCGCACCGAGCAGCGCGACATGCGCAACGGCCCGATGACCAAGGCCGAGAACGCGCAGATCAAGCGCATGCAGAACCGCGACAGCACGGCGATCTACAGGGACAAGCACGACGCGATCAAGGGCAACCCGAACTCGGCTTCGTCGCGCCGCCTGCAGGCGGACGTGCAGCGCAACGCGAACCAGGAACAGCGCCTCGCCAACGGCGTGAAGTCCGGCCAGCTCACCAACCGCGAGGACGCGCGCATGCAGGGCCGCCAGGCGCACGTCGACCACATGGAGCACGTGGCGGGCACCAACAACGGCCGCGTCGGTCCGCGCGAGCAGAAGCGCATCCAGCGCACCGACAACCGCAACAGCAAGCGCATCTACCGCGTCAAGCACAACCGCGTGAAGCGCTGATCCGCGCCACGCAGGCCGACGCGGGCTCTCCCCGCGCCGGCCTGCGCGCAGACACGTTCAGGACGCACGCAGATCCTGCAGCCAAGTACCTGCACGACGCGCTTCGTCCTCGTGCTCCGGGTCGCGCCAGGCCTCGACCAGCGCCGCTGCGTACCACCCTTGCATCGCGGGCAGGTCGAGCAGGCGCTGCGCATAGGCCATCGCGGCATCGTCGAGCTGCAGCCCGTAACTCTGGATGCGGAACGCCACCGGGGCGTAGAACGCATCGACCGCGGTGAAAGCCTTGCCGGCGAGGAACGGGCCGCCGAAGCGTGCCAGGCCTTCGTTCCACAGCTCGTCGATGCGGGCCATGTCCTTGCGCAGCGCATCGCTGGGCGCATCGACACGCACGCGCACGCCGCAGTTCATCGTGCAGATGCTGCGCAGTGCAGGGAAGCCGGAATGCATCTCGGCGGCAGCGCAGCGCGCCCACGCACGTGCCGGCGGATCGGACGGCCAGACGCCGGAGTGCCGCTCGGCGAGGTATTCCGCAATCGCCAGCGAATCCCACACTACGGTGTCGCCGTCGCGCAGGCAGGGCACTTTGCCGCTGGGCGAGAATGTGCGGAACGTCGTCCAATTTGCTCCTGCGCCACCGTCGAAAGGCACCAGCTTTTCCGCGAACGCGATGCCGCATTCGCGCAGCAGCAGCCACGGCCGCAGCGACCACGACGAGTAGTTCTTGTTGGCGATGTAGAGCTCGTACATAGCGTTCTCCGCAGTCAGGTGTCGATGATGAGCAGGGTGCCGTGGCTGCCTTCCGCCACCGCATGCGCGACGCCGGGCGGCACCAGGCACAACGCGCCGGCCTCCACGACCCGGGTACGGCCGTCGAAGCTCAGGCGCAATTGTCCCTCGAGCACCAGCAGGGCCTCGGTATAGTCGTGGACCTCTTCCGGATAGGGCCGGGCATCCATGCGCAGCAGCTTCAGCCGCGCCGGTCCAACGCTGCCCACCTCGCGAGACGACCAAGCCGACGGCAAGGCCTGCGCGAAGGCGCCAAGCTCGACGATGTCGACCAACGTGTCAGTGGCGCTCACAGAGCTGAACCTCTGCAAGGTTGCGAGCCGGCGTAACGGGACGCCGGCGCGCATTTGCCAGCACCACGCCGCCGATCACGATCGCGCCGCCGACCAGCACCATCGGCCCGGGTACCTCGTGCAGCCACACCCAACCGATCGCGATGGCGATCGGCGGCGAGAGATAGATGAAGCTCGATACGCGCGATGCACTGGCGCGATGCACGGCGACGTTCCACGCCAGATAGCCGATGAAACTCGGTGCGATGCCCAGCCACAGCAATGCTGCGATGTGCGACCACGGCGCCGCCGCCAGTGCCTGCGGCAAACCACCCGCGAACGGCAGGCAGCCCAGCGTGCCGGCAAAGAAAGCGCAGGCGGTGACCGCCAGCGTGCTGGAGCGCGCGAACAACGGCTTCTGGCCCACGAAGAAGATCGCCGAGGCCAGCACGCAGACCAGCACCAGCAGCGCCTTCGGGTCTGCTTCCACCTTCTGGCCGCTGGCGAGCACCACCAGCACCGTGCCGATCAGCGCGATGGCGAGGCCGATCCAGGTGCGCAGGCTCAGCCGCTCGCGCAGCCACAGCGCCGACACCGCCGCCGTCGCCGCGGGCACCAGGCAGATGATGATGGACGCAGTGCCGCTGGCGATGCGCGTTTCCGCCCAGTTGAGGCAGATGTGATAGGCGCTGAGGCCGATCAGGCCCAGCACGAAGAGCTGCAGCCAGTCGCGCCGCGCCGGCAAGGGCACGCGCTTGATCGCCAGCAGCGCCGCGAAGCACAGCGAGCCGATGGCGAGGCGCGAGAACGCCACCTCGCCTGGCGTGAACGAGGCCAGCGCGTAGGCGATCGCCGCGTAGGCCGACGACCAGGTGAGCAGGGCGATGGCGATGCAGATCAAGGCACGCGCGTCGAGGCGCTCGGTGGCGCTCATGAGGGGTCCTGGCGATGGATGGGGAGTGCGCATCCTAGTCTCGGTTGCGATGCCGAGGAATAATGGATCAATACGCCATGGCGACGTTTCGCCATCGATCGAAATGAAACCGGAGCCGACCGCCTTGGAATCGAAACCCGAACTGGATGGGAAAGACTGGCAGCTGCTGGAGGCCCTGCAGCGCGACGCGCGCCTGGGCTATGCCGAGCTGGGCCGCAAGGTGCGCCTGTCCGCACCGGCCGTGGCCGAGCGCGTGAAGCGGCTGGAGGAAGCCGGCGTGATCACCGGCTACCGCGCCGTGGTGGAACCGAAACGGCTGGGCTACCGCATCGAGGCGATGGTACGGCTGCGCTGCGACGGCGGCATCTGCGCGCGTATCGGCCAGATCGTCGCCGATATCCCCGAGGTGCTGGACTGCCGCCGCCTCGCCGGCGAGGACTCCGCCCTGCTGCGCGTGGTGGCGATGTCCATCGGCCATCTGGAAAGCGTGCTCGACCGCCTGCTGAAGATCCACGCCAGCGTCAGCACCACCACCCTGGTCGTGTTGCAGGCGCCGCACGCAAACCGCGCGATCACCCGTGCGATGTGGGATGCCGCGCGCAAGCTGCCGCTGGATTGAGCCGGGCTAGGAGCGTGTGCGGCGCGCAGCAGCAGGCTGCGTACGTTCACGCTCCGATGCGGCCCATCCATGAATCGCAGCTGTCCCGCCGCGTCGGCCGCGCCGGCGTCACACGGGTGCGGTACTTCCGGTAAGTATCCCCCGGCAAAGCCGGGGGCTTTAGTTGTGTGAGCCGCTCAAAGCGGCTGAATCGGGATCGCTAACGCGATCCCCACCTTCGGCGCCACCCTTCGGTGGCGGGCCTCATCGCAGT
>Ga0187815_10000279_pt1 | contig 25613 bp, 15 predicted proteins | sample NC_S_5_FD_132962 | JGI IMG/M metagenome (GOLD analysis project Ga0187815, IMG submission 132962) | Wetland sediment microbial communities from Neuse River Estuary, North Carolina, USA - ASW-S_5 | ecosystem: Environmental > Aquatic > Freshwater > Wetlands > Sediment | place: USA: North Carolina...
CGGCGCATGTTCAAAAGGGAAAACGAACGGAGAAGATAGGGTTGTGGATTCGACGTGCTGAAGCGCGTTGTGGCGATTTGAAATTCACCCGATCGTCAGACCCAGCCGCTTCCATAGCTGGTATCTCCCGAGCACCAAGCCGGGAGTCAAGAAGACCTGCGTCTTGCCATCATTCTTGCCTTCCTGGAACCGGGAATAGTCGACTTCCAGTTCGGGCCAGAATTTTCTTTTGAATCGGTATTGAAAAGCATCGTTCCAGGAATAAGTTCTGCCGATAATGCTGGTGTTGCCGGCTGGAAGCGACACCCCGAACGTCCCCTGCACGTCGAAATTCCGAAATCCTTTTCCGTAGGCAATCGTTGGCGTAATGACCGGGTTCAGGGCACCGTTGCTGAACTGCCCAGTCGGCGCACTCACCGCCAAGAACGCTGTAAGGATGTAGTTTCCGCCCTCCTCAGTCGATGCGGCCAGCCTGTACTTGACGAGGGCCTGAAAATCGCCAAATCCGTCTCTGATCTTCGGCTCGTTGTGCACAATGTAGGGCGGGACGCTGAGGATGATTTCGACGTTCTTCTGCGGGATGATCTCGAGCCCTTTCGTCACGCCATAGTTTTCGGTGACAGTTCCATCCGATTTTGGCTGCCATTGAATATCGTAGCGGAATTCCTCTTCGAGCCGTGGCGTAACCGTGACCAGCGGCGTAATCCAGTGCGGCTGCCGCGCCTGCGTGCTGGAAACCATGCTGAACCAATCGTGGAAAAACGAATCGTCAGGTTGCGGCTGCGCGGCGGAGAGATCTGTGGCGGACTGGGCGTAGCACGCCGGTGTAGAGAAGGCTAGCACAAATAGGAGCCGCAGCGAATTTCGTTGTATCAAGAGTTCCTCACGAATCTTGGGTGTTTTAAAGAGCTTCGGCCGGCACGGACTTAACGAATATATACGATCACAAGCGAGTATGAAATATCACTATATACGAATAGAGGTTTGACGAGAACCGGCAACTGTTGCTTGCTTGGGCGGTGTTTTGCTATGGGCGAAGGATCATGACTTCGGTGGATTTGATGAGAGCGGCGACAGTCTGGCCCTTGGCCAGGCGCATTTCGCGTGCGGCGTCCGCGGTAATGATGGAAGTGATGTGCTGCCCGCCGATCGACAGGCTCACCTGGGCCATCAACCCGTCGATCTTCACGTCCGTCACGCGGCCCACAAGCTGGTTGCGCCCGCTGACGTGCCGAAAACCAGTGCGGCGCTCGGCGGGCTCTTTGCCCTCCGATGCGCGGTACAGGAATCGATCGATTTCCTTCTCGGGAATGCGGTGGTGACCTCCCGCAGTGCGAATCGTGCGGATTTTTTGTTTATAGATCCACTGCTTGAGAGTCGGATAGCTGATGCCGAGGACCTGCGTTGCCTCGCGAGGAGTAAACAACTTCTGAGAGCCCGCCATCTTATTATTCGCTGCCGGAATTGACTGCCGCAGCTTGGCACTGATCGTCCAGGTTGTAAAGCCCGGAGCGTCGAGCCGGCCACCCGCACGCTATCGTTGCGAAAGAGAACTATCGAAGCAATCGCTGCGTTGGCGGGAAAGCCGTATCTGCAAAAATTCTAGGCGACCAGAGTTTTTTACTGCTCCACGGTTTTGCTGACTCCTTGCTAACGGCTTCATTTCTAACGTTCTGGTGGCGTACTTCGCCGAGTCTTGTTTGGAACGCTATGTGCCCCTTCACACCAGCAGTTGCCTAGGCCCGCCCTCTCGCACCTCGGACCACTGTGAGTTCGCATATCGACAACACGTAGAAAGGCGGAAACTCAAGATGAGTGCTGCGGCAGTTCATCCTGTACTTTCACGTTGGAAGCAAATGCAATCCGACTCCCCCATACCCTCAAGAAACAGGAAGGACCCCTCCACAACGGGTCTGAACTTCAACAAAGAGAGAAATCACCGGCAAGGCGCAAACGGTGAGGAGCAGTTTCTCGTGCGCCGAGCTGTCAAAGGCGATTCAGAGGCGCAGGACGTTTTGTTCGGCCGTTATCGAAGCCGGTTATACCGATTGGCGCTTCGGCTGTTGCGCAGCAAGGAGGACGCGGAGGATGCCGTGCAGGACGCGCTCCTTTCGGCTTACCGCAATCTCGACTCGTTCGAAGGCCGGTCGCTATTTTCGACCTGGCTCACGCGGATTGTGGTCAACGCGGCTCTGGTTCGTATGCGCCGCCAGCGCGCCCGCCCCGAAATGTTCCTTCAGGACATGTCGCCCGAAGACCCGTCGCCGGTGACCAACATGTTCGTTGATTCACGGCCTGATCCTGAACAGGCATACGCTTCTTTCGAAACGAAACAGCTAGTCGAGGGGGCCCTCGAGGAACTTTCACCTTCGATCCGCTTCGCGTTCGAATTGCGCGAACTGCAGGATTTGTCAAACGCCGAAGCTGCAGAGGTGGCTGGGATTCGCGTGGGGGCCTTCAAGTCGAGAATCAGCCGCGCGCGAAGCCAGTTAGCCGCGCGCTTTTCGCCCTCTGCGATTGCGCCGCTGCAAAAGCCTTTCTCCTCGCCTATGCCCCCTGTGCGGAGAATGTTGCAAGAGTCGGCGCATTCCTTCGTCAATTAGCTGATTTTGGGCGAGGCACGGCGGCTGGTCACTTGCGGGGTGGCCAACGCGCTCTCCTGGGCGGGTTTCCAAGACTCGCCCCTGAATCACGCGCGAGCGGGCGCAAAAAAACCTGCGCAACGGCTTCGCATTCCCCTCTCATATTGCCAATCTGTGCGGCCACGAAAATTCAAGTTCCGCGTGCGTGCCCTGGGGTAGAATCTAGGAGTTGGCGCGCGCGTGCTTCATGGTTCGTCCCGTATTATTTCGGCCGCGCGGCCTGCCAAGCGAAATTCGCCATCCAGTCCAATGCTAACCGGTTGCCCCCATTTTTTGCCGGCGGCATCCAAAGATTCATCTCACGAGATTCGAACTAAACCGAAGGGAAGGATAGCCATGAGTTTGTCGGCCAAAGCGTCTGCAGTACCCGAATCGGAGTCGCAAAATCCATTGAAGGAGTTGGCTGGTTGCGGTCAATCGGTGTGGCTCGATTACATCCGTAGGAGCCTCATCACCACCGGGGAGCTTGCCCGGCTGATCCGCGAGGACGGACTTCGCGGCGTCACTTCGAATCCATCGATCTTCGAAAAAGCGATTTCCGGCAGCACCGATTACACGCAAGCGCTCGACGAACTTAAGAGCAAGGGCCTCGACTCCGCGGCTATTTACGAGCGCCTGGCCATTAAGGACATTCAAGATGCCGCGGATGTATTGCGGCCCGTCTACGAACAAACAAATCGGCGCGATGGTTACGTCAGCCTGGAGGTCTCCCCGTATCTCGCCAGCAAAACTGCGGAGACGATTGCGGAAGCCCGGCGTCTTTGGAAAGCGGTGGGCCGGGAAAACGCGATGATCAAAGTGCCGGGAACGACGGCGGGAATTCCGGCGTTTCGTCAACTGATCGGTGAAGGGATCAACATCAATGTGACGCTTTTGTTCGCGCAGGAAGTCTACGAACAGGTCGCGGCGGCGTACATTGCCGGTTTGGAGCAGTTCGCGAAAAGCGGCGGCGACCTGCGTCGAATTGCCAGCGTGGCGAGCTTCTTCATCAGCCGCATCGACAGCTTAATCGATAGTCAAATTTCGACTCGCCTCAAGAGTGCGAGGACACCGCAAGAGCAGTCGGCGCTGCGCAGTTTGCTGGGCAAGGTCGCCATTGCCAACGGCAAGCTGACGTATCAACGTTACAAGCAGATCTTCAGCGGCGCGCGCTGGAAGGCGCTGGCCGATCGCGGTGCGCAGACGCAGCGTGTTTTGTGGGCGAGCACGAGCACAAAGAATCCCGCGTACAGCGACGTGCTTTATGTAGAGGAACTGATCGGTCCGGACACGGTCAACACGATTCCGCCCGCGACTCTTGACGCGTTTCGAGATCATGGTCACGCGCGGCCGACACTAGAGCAGGGAATCGACGCCGCGCGCGAGGTGATGGATAACCTGGCCAGGGCCGGAATCTCGATGAAGGCTGCGACGGACCAGCTCACGGAAGAAGGCGTGAAGCTTTTTGCCGAGGCATTCGACAAATTGCTCGAAGCAGTCGGTAAGCGCTCGGCCAAGAATGTTGCGGCCCCCATGTCCAATTTAACCTACGCGCTTCCGGCGGACTTGCAGCGCCTCGTTGACGCCACTCTCAATGATTGGAAGGCGCAGGACAAGGTGAGGCGGCTGTGGGCGCGGGACGCGTCGCTATGGACGAACACCGATGAGAGCAAGTGGCTGGGATGGCTAGGAATCACCGAGGATCAAATCGCCCATCATCAACGGTTCAAGGACATCGCCGGTGAGATTCGCGGCGCTGGATTCACTCACGCTGTGCTGTTGGGCATGGGTGGCTCGAGTCTGTGCGTCGAAGTCCTCAAATTGACATTCGGCAACATCGCCGGCTACCCGGAAACTCTCGTCCTCGATTCCACCGATCCTGCTCAAATTCGTTCAATTGAGAAGCAGATCGACATCTCCAAGACACTTTTCATTGTATCCAGCAAGTCCGGGAGCACTCTCGAGCCTAATATCTTCAAACAATATTTCTTCGAACGCGTGAAGCAGGCGGTCGGCGCGTCCGAAGCAGGGAAACGATTCATCGCGATCACGGATCCTGGTTCGAAGATGCAGCAGGTGGCCGAGCAGGACGGTTTTCGCCATATTTTCTTTGGCTTGCCGAGCATCGGCGGGCGATATTCCGCCCTCTCGAACTTCGGCATGATCCCCGGGGCCATTCAGGGGCTGGACATTCCGAAGTTTATGGATCGTGCCGAGGAGATGGTCCACGCGTGCGCGGCGGTCGTGCCGGCGGACCAGAATCCGGGCGCGATTCTTGGCGCAGTTCTCGGCACCGCACAGCGCGCGGGTCGCGACAAGGTCACGATTGTGACATCGCCGGGAATTTTTGATCTTGGCGCATGGCTCGAGCAGCTTCTCGCCGAATCGACGGGAAAAGAAGGCAAGGGCCTCATTCCGGTGGATCGCGAGGAAATCGCCGCGCCCGATGTTTACGGCTCGGATCGCGTATTCGTCCACTTGCGTTTGGAATCGGAGCCGGATTCGAAGCAAAGCAGCGCGATCGAGGCTCTTGCGAAAGCGGGTCAGCCAGTCGTTCGCATCGTCGTGCCGGATACGTATGAACTCGGCCAGGAGTTTTTCCGTTGGGAAATTGCGACAGCGGTGGCCGGTTCGGTGATCGGTATCAACGCATTCAATCAGCCGGACGTGGAAGCTAGTAAGGTGGAAACGCGCAAGCTCACCGAGGAGAACGAGAAGACCGGGTCGCTGCCAGCCGAGTCGCCTTTATTTGACGACCAGCAAGTGAAACTTTTCGCCGATGAAAAGAATGCTGCTGAACTCAGACAGGCGGTTGGGCGCGACGCAACGCTCGTGAGTTTCCTTCGCGCGCATCTTCAACGTCTGCATGCTGGAGATTACTTCGCTCTCCTCGCCTACATTCAGATGAACGAGGCCCACGAGAAGCAGCTCCAATCGATGCGTCATGCCGTCCGCAATAAAAAACGCGCTGCCACTTGCCTCGGATTCGGGCCGCGGTTCCTGCATTCGACCGGGCAAGCCTATAAGGGCGGACCCAATTCGGGGGTCTTCCTGCAGGTGACGTGCGATGATGCTCAAGATCTGGCGGTGCCGGGACAGAAGTACACATTTGGCGTAGTGAAAGCGGCGCAGGCTCGCGGCGACTTCCAAGTGTTGGCGGAGCGTGGGCGGAGAGTCCTGAGAGTGCATGTTGGGGCAGACGTCGCAGCAGGACTCACGAAACTCGAACAGGCAGTGCAGCGCGCGCTGGCGTAAGCGGATTCGTTGCAGTTCGGACGCGCTATTGAGAGTGTTTCCCACTTACGGGTGCCGATGCAGACGCTGGTTTGTCTGCATCGTCTCTTACGGAGGAGCGGATGAGCTCGAATGACTCTGGCGGCTTGACGCAAGAGAAGCTCGGATTGCCCAGCGATCCTTGTGCCATGGTGATATTTGGAGCCGGCGGCGATCTGACCAAGCGCAAGCTTTTGCCCTCCCTCTATCACCTCGCCAAAGGAAAACTCCTTCCTCAGCAGTTTGCTATCGTCGGACTTTCGATCGAGCCCTTCTCGCACGACGAGTTCCGGGACCGGATGACTCAGGACATCCAGGAATATGCCGGAGTCAAGCTGGACGCTTCCTGGGATGATTTCGCCAAGCGCTTTTACTATTTGTCAGGCGATTTTAACGACCCGGAACTCTATCGCAAGCTTGGCGAGATGCTGAAACAGGTGGAGAAGGAACAAGGAACTGAAGGGAACTGCCTTTTTTACCTGGCCACGGCTCCGAATTTTTTTACCATCGTTCCCAAGCAGCTCGGCGCCGCCGGCTTGACGAAGCAAACGGACCACGAGTGGCGCCGCGTGGTTATCGAAAAGCCGTTTGGCCACGACCTGGCATCCGCCGTGGCGTTGAATCACGAACTTCTGCAAGTCCTGGATGAACGTCAGATCTACCGCATCGATCACTATCTGGGCAAAGAAACTGTGCAGAACATTTTGGCATTTCGTTTTGCGAATGGCATTTTCGAACCCGTTTGGAACCGGCGCTATGTCGATCACGTGCAAGTCACGGTTGCGGAGGAACTCGGCGTCGAACTGCGCGGCGGCTACTACGAACACGCCGGCGCGCTGCGCGACATGGTTCCGAATCATATCTTTCAGCTCATTACGCTCACGGCCATGGAGCCGCCGATTTCGTTCGATGCGGAAGCTGTGCACGATGAGCAAACGAAAGTTCTGCGCGCGATCCAGCCGCTGAGTCCCGAGCGCGTGCTGGATCAAGCCGTGCGCGGCCAATATGACGCCGGAATAATCAACGGCAAACACGTGGCGGCTTATCGCGCGGAACCGAACGTCGCGCCCGATTCCAATGTCCCGACGTATGTCGCCATGGCTCTGCACATCGACAATTGGCGTTGGGCTGGTGTCCCTTTTTACTTGCGCACGGGCAAGCGCATGACCAGACGCGTGACCCAGGTCGTGATTCGCTTTCGCAGGCCGCCCTTTGTGCTGTTCCGCAAAACGCCCGTCGACAAAATCATGCCCAACGAGCTGGTCATTAACATCGCGCCGTCCGAGGGAATCTGTTTGAATTTCGAGGCCAAGATTCCAGGGCCGGTGGTGCGTCTCGGCGCGGTCAACATGGAATTTCAGTATTCAGATTATTTTGGCACCGAACCATCCACGGGCTATGAGACCTTGTTGTACGACTGCATGATGGGAGATCCGACGCTGTTCCAGCGCGCCGATATGGTCGAGGCTGGCTGGGCGGTTGTTCAGCCCATACTCGACGTGTGGAAGGCGTTGCCCCCTCGCGATTTCCCGAACTATGCGGCGGGATCGTGGGGCCCGGAACAGGCAGACAGTCTCCTCCGGCGGGAGGGTCGCGAATGGCGAGACCCGGCATGCCTTCCCGCGCCTCGAAATCAAAGGTCAACCGAATCTGAGGAACGCGCCAGCGCGTCAGTGGAATCTTAAAATTCCGGTGCCAGTCCGATCAGACCTCATTACTGAAACCGGCCTCGTTCGACCCGCAAGAATGGTCCACATGCACGGTTACGACACATAGGAGCATTGCGCTCAAGAAATACATAGAACCATGTAGAGCCAGCCAAAAACCGATATGGTATGAACATCCACTTGTACCTCGCCAGAGTGAATTCCCCGTTTTTGTGGGCGCTCTCGGGGTGTGGGTGCTCCGGCGGCCTCTGGCAACAGGCGTCATGACGTGACGCGGAGCGTCGGGACGAATCTGTGCATTTCGTTTAGCCCACCTGTTCGTCAGGAGTGCAACGATGAAGAAGAACCGTACTGCGGAGACCGCGAGCGCGATTGCGGACCTCAGGGAGACCAACGACGGAAACGGCGCCTCCGCCGTCGTAGCCGCCGCCGAGCCTGATCGGGCGGATCTCACGGTTATTCTGGGCGCCCTCCAGAAAATGCGGGACGGCGACTTCTCGGTTCGCCTGCCCGGTTCTTGGACCAGCCTTCCCGGAAAGATTGCCGACACGTTCAACGACATCGCCGCTGCCAACGAGCAGATGGCTCACGAACTGAAGCGCATGGTGCAGGTGGTCGGGAAGGAAGGGAAGACGCGGGAGCGGCCGAGGTTCCGTGAATCGCGCGGCGCCTGGGGAGAAATGGAAACGTCGGTCAACACGCTGGTGGAAGATTTGCTCCGCCCGACTACGGAAGTCACGCGCGCGATCGCAGCGGTTGCGCAGGGCAGCCTTACGCAGCAAGTGAGATTGGACGTGGACGGGCGTCCGCTGGAAGGGGAGTTCCTGCGCTCAGCCAGCATTGTCAACACGATGATTCAGCAGCTCGGGGTTTTTACTTCCGAAGTGACGCGCGTGGCGCGCGAAGTAGGCACGGACGGCAAACTCGGGGGCCAGGCTGTTGTACCGGGCGTGGCGGGAACGTGGAAAGACTTGACCGATTCCGTCAACCTGATGGCCAGCAACCTGACCGGGCAGGTCCGCAACATCGCCGAAGTAGCCACCGCGGTGGCCAGCGGCGACCTCTCGCGCAAAATCACGGTCGACGTGCGCGGCGAAATCCTGCAACTGAAGGAAGCCATCAACACGATGGTTGATCAGTTGCGCTCGTTCGCTTCGGAAGTCACGCGCGTGGCCCGCGAGGTCGGCACGGACGGCAAACTCGGCGGCCAGGCCGTCGTGCCGGGCGTGGCGGGAACGTGGAAAGACTTGACCGACTCCGTCAACGCAATGGCGGGAAACCTGACGGCTCAAGTCCGCAATATTGCGGAGGTGACCACGGCCGTGGCCCGCGGAGACCTGTCGCGCAAGATCACGGTCGACGTGAAGGGTGAAATTCTGGAGTTGAAGGACACCATCAACACCATGGTGGACCAACTCAACGCATTCGCGGGCGAAGTAACGCGCGTCGCGCGCGAAGTCGGTACAGAAGGAAAACTTGGCGGCCAGGCGCAAGTGCCGGGCGTTGGCGGCACGTGGAAAGACCTCACGGACAACGTGAACTTCATGGCCAGCAACCTGACTGGCCAGGTCCGCAACATCGCCGAAGTCGCCACGGCCATCGCGAATGGCGACCTCTCGAAGAAAATCACCGTGGACGTCCGCGGCGAAATCCTCCAGCTCAAAGAAACGCTCAACACCATGGTTGACCAACTCAACCGCTTCGCAGGCGAAGTGACGCGCGTGGCTCGCGAAGTGGGCACCGAAGGCCGCCTCGGCGGACAGGCCAACGTGCCCGGCGTCGCCGGCACGTGGAAAGACTTGACCGACTCGGTCAACTCCATGGCCGGCAACCTGACGGCTCAAGTCCGCAACATCGCGGAGGTGACCACCGCCGTAGCCCGCGGTGACCTTTCGCGCAAGATCACCGTGGACGTGAAGGGCGAAATTCTGGAGTTGAAGAACACCATCAACACCATGGTGGACCAACTCAACGCGTTCGCGGGCGAAGTCACCCGCGTGGCCCGCGAAGTTGGTACGGAAGGGAGCCTCGGCGGCCAGGCGCAGGTTCCGGGCGTGGCGGGCACGTGGAAGGACCTCACCGACAACGTCAACTTTATGGCCAGCAACCTGACCGGCCAGGTGCGCAACATCGCTGAAGTGGCGACCGCAGTGGCCCGCGGAGACCTGTCGCGCAAGATCACCGTGGACGTGAAAGGTGAAATTCTGGAGTTGAAGGACACCATCAACACCATGGTGGACCAGCTCCGCGCTTTCGCTTCCGAAGTGACCCGCGTGGCTCGCGAAGTCGGCACCGACGGCAAACTCGGCGGCCAGGCCCTCGTGCAGGGCATTGCGGGCACGTGGAAGGACTTGACCGACTCGGTCAACTCGATGGCCAGCAACTTGACCGGGCAGGTGCGAAACATCGCGGAAGTCTCGACGGCGATCGCGACGGGCGACCTGTCGAAGAAGATCACCGTCAACGTGAGCGGCGAAATCCTGCTGCTGAAAGAGACCATCAACACGATGGTCGACCAGCTGCGTTCGTTCGCCTCCGAAGTCACGCGCGTGGCGCGCGAAGTCGGCACGGAAGGCCGTCTGGGCGGCCAGGCCAATGTCCCAGGCGTGGCCGGCACGTGGAAGGACTTGACCGACTCGGTCAACTCCATGGCCGGGAACCTCACGGCTCAGGTCCGCAACATCGCGGAGGTGACCACGGCCGTAGCCAGTGGCGACCTCTCGCGCAAGATCACTGTGGACGTGAAGGGCGAAATTCTGGAGTTGAAGAACACCATCAACACCATGGTCGACCAACTCAACGCGTTCGCCGGCGAGGTGTCGCGCGTGGCGCGCGAAGTCGGCACGGAAGGAAAACTCGGAGGTCAAGCGCAAGTGCCAGGCGTAGCAGGCACGTGGAAAGACCTCACCGACAATGTGAACTTCATGGCCAGCAACCTGACTGGCCAGGTTCGCAACATCGCCGAAGTGGCCACCGCCATCGCGACCGGCGACCTGTCGAAGAAAATCACGGTGGACGTTCGCGGCGAAATCCTACAGCTCAAGGAAACGCTGAACACGATGGTCGAGCAGCTCCGCTCGTTCGCTGCGGAAGTTACCCGGGTGGCTCGCGAGGTGGGTAGCGAAGGCCGTCTGGGCGGACAGGCGAACGTGCCCGGCGTGGCCGGCACGTGGAAGGACTTGACTGACTCCGTCAACGCAATGGCCGGCAACCTCACGGGTCAGGTCCGCAACATCGCGGAGGTGACCACGGCCGTAGCACGCGGTGACCTCTCGCGCAAGATCACCGTGGACGTGAAGGGCGAAATTCTGGAATTGAAGAACACCATCAACACCATGGTGGACCAGCTCAACGCTTTCGCGGGCGAAGTCACCCGTGTGGCACGTGAAGTCGGCACCGACGGCAAACTCGGCGGCCAGGCGCAAGTACCAGGCGTGGCAGGCACGTGGAAAGACCTCACGGACAACGTGAACGTCATGGCCGCAAACCTGACGGAGCAAGTCCGGGGCATCGTGAAGGTCGTTACGGCTGTGGCCAACGGTGACCTGACGCAGAAGCTCACCGTCAACGCGAAGGGCGAAGTCGCGGCTCTCGCGGAGACCATCAACAACATGACCGGCACGCTGGCCACCTTCGCCGATCAAGTCACCACGGTCGCGCGCGAGGTCGGCGTCGAAGGGCGCTTGGGCGGCCAGGCAAACGTGCCGGGCGCAGCGGGCACGTGGAAGGACCTGACCGGGAACGTCAACCTGCTTGCCGATAACTTGACGAACCAGGTTCGCGCCATTGCGGAGGTTGCCACCGCCGTCACCAAGGGCGACCTGACTCGTTCCATTCAAGTGGAGGCCAGCGGCGAGGTTGCCGAGTTGAAGGACAACATCAACACAATGATCGACAACCTCCGCCTCACGACAGAGCGCAACACCGAGCAAGACTGGCTGAAGACGAACCTCGCGCGCTTCACGGGGATGTTGCAAGGCCAGCGCGACTTGATCACTGTCGGCCGAATGCTCTTGTCTGAACTCGTGCCCCTCGTGAACGCCCATCAGGGCGTCATGTATCAGATGGGATCTGATGAGGAAGGCGGCCTAGTGCTGCTTTCCGCCTTTGCCGACAATTCTACGGACGGCCATCGCAAACGCCTGGCGCTGGGCGAAGGCCTCGTTGGCCAGTGCGCGACGGAAAAACGGCGCATGTTGATAACCGACCTTCCCCTTCACGCCACCCCCATTCGTTCTGGCTTGTTCGAAGCTGTTCCGCGAAACATCATCGTCTTGCCGGTGCTTTTCGAAGATCGCGTGAAAGCCGTTATCGAACTCGCGTCTCTCAGCGCCTTTACCGCCTCTCACCTGGCTTTCCTCGAGCAATTGACCGCCAGCATCGGCATCGTGCTCAACAGCATCGAGGCCACCATGCAGACCGAGGGCCTCCTGAAGCAGTCTCAGCAGTTGGCCACCGAGCTTCAGACCCAGCAAAAAGAGTTGCAACAGACGAACGAGCAGCTTGCCTTGAAGGCACAGCAGCTCGCCGAACAGAACGTGGAAGTCGAGCGCAAGAACCAGGAAATCGAACAAGCCCGGCGCGCGCTCGAAGACAAGGCCAAGGAACTGGCCCTCACTTCCAAGTACAAATCGGAATTCCTCGCCAACATGTCGCACGAGCTTCGCACGCCGCTCAACAGCATTCTCGTTCTGGGCCAGCAACTTGCCGAAAATCCCGACGGTAACCTGGCTCCCAAGCAAGTTGAATTTGCTCGAACGATTCATGGCGCGGGAACCGATCTTCTGAATCTGATCAGCGACATTCTTGATCTTTCGAAGATCGAATCCGGCACCGTTTCCGTCGAAGCGGAAGAAGTGTTCTTCAACGGGTTGCTGGAGATGGTGTCGCGGCCGTTCCGCCACGAAGCGGAGAATCGCGGGCTCGGGTTCGAGATTAACGCCGATCCGCAGCTTGGTCGCAGCTTGGTCACGGATTCCAAGCGCCTGCAGCAAGTCTTGAAGAACCTGCTGTCGAATGCGTTTAAATTCACGGAGCAGGGAGAAGTGCGGCTGTCTGTTTCGGTGGCCAAGAGCGGATGGAGCGCAAGTCATCCCGTGCTCGGCGCGGCGGCGTCGGTCATCGCCTTCCAGGTCGCTGACACGGGCATCGGCATTCCCTTCGACAAGCAACGCATCATCTTCGAGGCGTTCCAGCAGGCGGATGCAGGGACGAGCCGCAAGTACGGTGGCACGGGACTTGGTTTGGCCATCAGCCGCGAACTAGCCAGTTTGCTGGGAGGCGAAATTCAACTGCAGAGCGCGCCGGGCAAGGGCAGCAGCTTCACGTTATACCTGCCGCAGACCTATGTAGGCCCTGCTGCAGCGAGCGTCACAGTGAAGGATGTCAAGCTTCCATCTTCGATACTTCCCCTGCAACTCGCAAGCGTCAGTGTCGCCGACAACCCTTCCGAGTTCATCGAGGATGATCGCGAAAATCTTCAACCGACCGATTCCATTTTGCTCATTGTCGAGGATGACCCGCATTACGCGCGCATCCTTCGCGATCTGGCCCGCGACAAGGGGTTCAAGGTCCTCACTGCCCTCCGCGGCACGGAAGCCTTGGCCCTCGCTCGCGAGTACCATCCGGCGGCCGTATCGCTCGACGTTTTCCTCCCCGATATGCTCGGCTGGACGGTTCTGAACCACCTCAAGCAGGATCCAGCCACTCGGCACATTCCCGTTCAGATGCTAACTCTTGACGAAGATCGGCAGCACGGCCTCACTCGTGGCGCTTTTGCTTTCCTCACCAAGCCCACCACCAGCGAGGGACTGGACGCCGCACTGGAGCGCATCAAGAGTTACACGACGCTTCGCAGCAAGCGCTTGCTCATCGTCGAAGACAATCCCGCTGAGCAGCTCAGCATCAGGGAGCTGCTGGGTCACGATGACGTTGAGGTCTCCATGGCCTCCACCGGCTCAGACGCTCTTGGCGCGCTCGCTGAGCAGCAGTACGACTGCGTAGTGCTCGACCTTCGGCTCCCAGATATGTCCGGGTTCGACGTGCTCGAACGACTTCGCGATACGCCCTCGCTCAGCGATGTGCCCGTCGTTGTCTTCACCGGGAAAGAACTATCGCCGGAGGAAGACGCACGCCTTCGTACGCTGGCGCGCAGCGTGGTCGTGAAAGGCGTCGAATCGCCCGAGCGCCTGCTCGACGAAACAGCGCTCTTCCTGCATCGCGTGATCACCGATCTGCCGACGGAAAAGCAGAAGATGCTCGACCGCTTGCATCGCTCCGATGAAGCTTTGCTTGGCCGCAAGGTGCTCATCGTCGATGACGACGTGCGTAACATCTTCGCGCTGAGCAGCGTCCTTGAACGCCGGGGCATGACCGTGTTGACGGCGGGTACCGGCCGAGAGGCGATTAGCACGCTCGAGTCGATGCCCGACGTCGCCATCGTGCTCATGGACATCATGATGCCTGAGATGGACGGCTACGAAACGATGCAGGTGATCCGTCAGAACGCCGCATTTCGACGGTTACCTATCGTCGCTTTGACTGCCAAGGCCATGAAAGGCGACCGCGAGAAGTGCTTGGAAGCCGGCGCGTCCGAGTATTTGGCGAAGCCGGTCAACACGGAACAATTACTATCCACGTTGCGCATGTGGCTGCACAGGTAGTTGTCATCTCCCTGTGATGCGGCGTGCGCAGCGCGTTGAGAGGCAAAATGCCTGACAAAGACAAAGTTAATATCCTCATGGTGGACGACCAGCCGTCCAAACTTTTGAGCTACGCCGCGATCCTCGATGAGTTAGGCGAAAATCTTATCCAGGCCGCGTCCGGGCGCGAAGCGCTCGAAAAGTTGCTCAAGAACCATGATTTCGCTGTCGTGCTGATGGATGTCAGCATGCCCGAGCTGGACGGCTTCGAAACGGCGCGCCTCATCCGCGAGCATCCGCGGTTTCAACGCACTGCAATTATTTTCATATCCGCTATTCATCTGACGGATTTGGATCGCGTCAAGGGCTACGAGCGCGGCGCTGTGGACTACGTCTCTGTGCCCGTAAATCCCGAACTGCTGCGCGCCAAGGTCAGCGTGTTCGCCGACCTGCATCGCACGACGCGCCAACTGGAAACTTTGAACCGCGAACTTGAACAGCGCATTGCCGAGCGCACTCTGGATCTGCAAGAGAGCGAAGCTCAATTCCGCACGCTGGCGAATTCGATTCCGCAACTCGCCTGGATGGCGGATCGGGACGGCTCGATCCTCTGGTACAGCGATCGCTGGTACGAGTACACGGGCCTGAAGAAAGAGGAGACCGGCGGCTCGAGCTGGGAGACGAGAGTCGACCCGGAGTGCCGGGATTCTGTGTTGGAAACGTGGCGCGCATCCATCAAGCGCGGCGAGCCCTTCGAGATGGAGTTTCGCATACGCGGCGCGGACGGTGTCTATCGCTGGTTCCTCACCCAGGTTACGCCAATGCGCGATTCCACCGGAGCCATTAGGAGATGGTTCGGGGCGCGCACCAACATTCACGAGCAGCGCGAAACGCGTCGCATATTGGAGGAAACGCAAGAGCGCCTCATTCTCGCGCAAAAGGCGGCCAACTGCGGCACCTTCGATTGTGACGCGCGAACGGGCGTCAACATCTGGTCCCAGGAACTGCAGGAGATGTACGGTTTTGCTCCGGGGACCTTTCCCGGCACTTACCAGGCGTGGCTAGATTGCGTATTGCCTGAGGATCGCGGAGCGGCTGAAGCGCCGAACAAACAAGCCGCAGACACATTTGAAACTGAATACAGGATTCTAAAGCGCGATAACAACCAGATCCGTTGGATGAATTCCCGAGGTCACATCAAGCGCGACTCAATGGGCAAGCCTGCGCGATTCTTGGGCTTGAATATCGACATTACGCGCATGAAAGTGGCGGAGGAAGCGCTGCAGCGGGCTCACGATGAACTTGAGCTTCGCGTGCAAACACGCACGGCCGAGCTCAGGATTGCCGAAGAGAGTTTGCGTCGCCTGTCGGGCAGGCTCATGCAGAGCCAGGATGATGAGCGACGGCGGATTGCCCGCGAACTTCACGACGGCCTCGGCCAGTATTTGGTGGCGGTGAAGATGAATTTGGACGTGCTCAGCATGACGGCCACAGCCGACTCGCGTCTCAGAGAGCATCTCGCGGACGCCACCAAGCAGATCGAAGATGCCATCTCCGAAACCCGCACCATTTCCCACCTGCTCCACCCGCCTTTGCTTGACGAGATCGGCCTTGAGTCCGCACTGATTTGGTATGCCGAAGGTTTTGCCAAGCGCAGCGGCATTAGCGTTAAAGTTGATATTTCCCCCTCCATCGGCCGCCTGCAGACTGAAGTCGAGACCGCTCTCTTCCGCGTCGTCCAGGAATGCTTGACCAATGTCCACCGCCACTCGGGCAGCTCTACCGCCAGCGTTCGCCTATCCCGCTACAACGGCGAAATGCGCCTCGAAGTGTCGGATGAAGGAAAAGGTATTCCCGAAGGCGCAACATCGAGCGCTCCTGGAGTTGGTCTGCAGGGAATTCGTGAGCGCGTGCTGCAACTCCGGGGCAGGGTCGAAATTGCCTCTGACAGTCCCAAGGGAACCACCGTCGTCGTCACTATACCCGATGCTTTTCAGTCCGCGACGGCCTACGGAAGCTTGCCGCGCGAAGCGACGGCGTTTGCGTCTGAAGTTGAATCGCGATAACGCCGGCGCGTTCTGACCGCTGCATCGCCGGAGAGCGCAGCAGCGGGCGCCCGGCGGCGCAGACTTACGGCGTCACTCACGGCGACGCAAGTCAACAGCATGGCCACGGGCTCGACGGGCAGGCTGTATCGCGGAAGCACGACGGTTAAGTAATACGCCCACGGAAACACAAGCGAGAACACAGCGAGAGGGAACCAGTAACGACTGCGTTTTCGGATTAGTTCGATAAGGCCCGCCGCCGCGCCTATCGCTATGGCGAGATTGAAAACCAGCACAAACCGAAACCACTGCGAGTCCGTCCGAAAGAAATCCTGAACGGGATTCGGAGTTCCGCCGGACCAGAACGCCAGGAATCGGTGCGAAATGAGATGAGTTTCCCGCGCCGGATGTGTGGCCATGTAGCGGATCGCGTCGTGCTCGATTTCCCGCATATAAGCGATCTCGCCCATGTTGACGTACTTCGCGCGTTCGGCTGAGTCGTGGATCGGGTGCTGCCCGCCGAGCCAGCGGTCGGTTGCCTGCGGGTTATTTCCAACCCATAGCTGCAACCCTAGAATCGATCGCAGCGGCACGAAGGCGTGAAATACCTCGTAATTGCGCACAGTCCACGGCACGCAACAGAGTGCCGCAGCGACAATCGCGAGGACCGGCTTCGTCACCCACCCGCGGCCTCGTTTGTGCTGCCGATACGCGAGCCAGCCGAACAGGAAAGGAAGCAAGCCCGCGAGCGTAGCGCTCGTCATCACCGCAAAGCCCCAGAGAAGACCGTAGGCGATCCATGAACTGGCACGCGCCTCCCGTTTTGATTCTGCCAGTGCTAAAGTCGCCCACAAGATCATCGCCGCTAATAGCGCCGCAATCGGCGCGTCCCACATGCTTGTTGCCGGGATTTGAATCGCATTAGGGAAAACAGCCCACAACCATGCCGCGCCAGCCGCGACACCAATTCCTCCGATTCGTTTCCCGGCATAGAAGATCGAGATGCAAGCCAGTGTCGTTGAAGCAATATTGATGCCGACGGCTGCAAGGAACGCCCCGTACGTGTAAGTTCCAAAGATCCGAAAGATCCCAGCTAGAATGAGCGGATAGACAGGAGTCATCCAAGCTGTCGGTCCTGTATCGATACGAAACGGCGAGCTGAACCCGTGGCCCGTCGCTACGGAGTAGGCAATGTTTCCTGATTCGAATAAGAACGGGATAGTGCTCAGCGCCTGCTTCGAGTTGTGTGCTGCGTAATTCCAGAAGAAGGCGACCCGAAGTCCTAGTGCAACGATCACGATAAGCGCCAGCGATGTCGCCGCACCCCGAAGTCGTTGGTCCATAAGTTGAACAGTGTGACACAAGTTGTTGTGGCGCAGGTTGCCCTCCGAAACCTGCATTTTCGGGAATAAATCCGTCCCTTGCGTGGTCTACACAAGTAAACAGCAAAATGCGGAAAAAGGAGCACGGAATGGGTGATTTCATCGAGAAGGACGCAAATCCCGACGGCCTCGACCGTCGCGGGTTCCTGAAATGCATGGCGTGGGCCGGCACAGGAACGCTGTGCCTCATCCAAGGCGGCATTCTGAAGTCGTACGCCCTCAGCCGGTTAGACAAGCACGTCGCATCGCAAATGAAAGGCGAACTGGCCTTCGTGCAGATCAGCGACAGTCATATTGGCTTCGACAAAGCCGCCAATCCCGACGTCACGGCGACTCTGCAAGCGGCTATCGACAAAATTAATGCGCTGCCGATGCGGCCCGAGTTCGTGCTGCACACGGGCGACATCAGCCACCTGAGTAAGCCGCACGAATTCGACACGCTCGACCAGATGCTGAAGGGCGTCCGCACCAATGGGATTTTCTATGTTCCGGGCGAGCACGATGTGCTGGAGGACGATGGAGCCCAATATCGCGACCGATTCGCTAAAGGATCGCAAGGTGATGGTTGGTACAGCTTCGATCACAGTGGCGCGCACTTCGTCGGCCTCGTCAACGTCATGAATTTGAAGGCGGGCGGTCTGGGCACCCTGGGACAGCAGCAACTACAGTGGTTGAGGGCTGATTTAAATCCGCTCAAGTCGAGCACACCGGTCGTAGTGTTCGCCCATATTCCGTTGTGGTCCGTGTATCCACAGTGGGGCTGGGGAACGGACGACAGCGAGCAGGCCCTTTCATATCTGAAACGCTTCGGAAGTGTCACCGTGCTGAACGGCCACATTCATCAGACGATGCAGAAAGTTGAAGGGAACATCACCTTCCACACCGCGATGTCCACGGCATTTCCTCAACCTGCTCCCGGCACAGCCGCATCGCCAGGACCGATGAAAGTGCCGGCCGAGAGACTGCGCGCGATCCTAGGCGTTACCGAAGTGCAATTCACGCGAGGCAAACACACCCTCGCAACCATTTCTGATTCGCCCCTGCCGTCGCAGCCGATGTAATCGCTTTTGCGCGTCGGCGCAGCGAAATTCCAGTGATTACGCGTGAGGAGAAAATGCGAAAGATGAAAAGGAAGGCGGCTTTTGGCTTAGCGTTGTTGGGAATTGCAGTTTTGGGGCTTGCCGTCCACGCAGGGTCTGTTGCAACGGAACGGCTGAGCGAAGGCACGGAGCCGGTCGCGACGAAGGTCACGATCGATAACTTCAGCTTCTCGCCCCAGGAGATCACCGTCGTCCCAGGCACGACAATCACCTGGGTGAATCACGACGATGTTCCACACACGGTGGTGAGTAATGACAAGAGATTCAAATCCAAGGCTCTCGATACGGATGACAGCTTTTCATTCACATTCAAGGATGCTGGCACCTATGAGTATTACTGCTCGCTTCACCCCAGGATGACTGCGAAGGTCACGGTGAAGTGATTCCGGCCAGTGTACCTGCCGCCCTCCCCTCGTGCGGTGTCCGCTCCGGCCGAGGCCCCCGAACTTTGCGATATCGCGCTCGCAGTTGTGAGAGTCTAATAGCGGGATGACGGAGCAAGCGCCCGAGAATCTCGACACCAGGCGTTTTGAGGAAGCGGTATTGCCGCACCTTAACGCCGCGTACAATCTCGCGCGCTGGCTCGTGCGCAACTCGCATGACGCCGAAGACATCGTTCAGGAGGCGTATCTTCGCGCCTTTAGATTCTGGCGTGGCTATCAGGGCGGCGACGCGCGAGCGTGGCTGCTGACGATCGTGCGTAATACGAGTTATTCATTCCTCGACAAGAACCGCGCGGCCGAATTGAAGGAAGAATTCGACGAATCGCGCCATGGGTCAGAGTCGCCGCAGCCGGACCCTGAAGCTTCTCTCGTCGCCTCTGCGGAAAGCCAGTTGTTGCGCGAAGCCCTTGGACATTTGCCCGTCAATTTCCGCGAAGCGATCATCTTGCGTGAACTCGAAGGGCTTTCTTACAGAGAAATCGCGGAAGTGATGGACGTTCCCATCGGCACGGTGATGTCCAGCTTGGCGCGCGGGCGCACGCGATTGCGCGAGTTGCTGCTTCAGAACCGCGCTCAGGAGACGCGAAGTGGCTTGCGCTGACAAAACCCTTCTCGTTCACGCTTATCTCGACGGCGAACTCGATCTCGTTCGCAGCCTCGAACTCGAAGAGCATCTAAAAACGTGCGAGAGCTGCGCGCAGGAATTGCGGAGCCAGCAGACGCTGCGCAGTGGACTGCGAGCTGCGAACCTCTATAGCCCAGCGCCTCTGGGATTGGAGACGCGTATTCGAGGAAGTCTGCCCGGCCACGAAGAAGCTGGTGCAGCGCGCGCTCTTCCGATTCAACCTTCGATTTCTCCCTTCGGGTCCCAGCGGAGGACTCTCGAATGGCTTGCGGTTGCTGCGGCAATTCTCATTGTTTTCGCCCTGGTCTTGAAATTCTCTCCGATTCTCACCGGGCGGCGCCAATCGGAACTCCTCGCTCAGGAAATCATCGCGAGCCACATCCGGTCTCTGCAACCGGGTCACCTCGTCGATATCGAGTCCACCGACCAGCACACCGTGAAACCATGGTTCAACGGCCGAGTCGACTTCTCGCCGCCCGTGCGTGATCTTGCGGAACAAGGCTTTCCGCTCATCGGCGGCCGCCTCGATTACCTGGATCATCGCAACGTGGCCGCGCTCGTCTATCAGCGGCGCAAGCACATCATCAGCGTATTCATCTGGCCTGTGGATTCCGCTGCACGTCCGCCCACGTCAATCTCTCGCGACGGATACAACGTCCTATCGTGGACGTACAGCGGCATGAATTTCTGCGCGGTTTCCGACGTCAACAGCGACGACGTCCACCAGCTCGCTCGGCTTCTGCAGCAGTGAAGGGCACTGAACGCTCATCCAGGATGCCCGCGCGCTTGCTTGTAAACGTTTACGCGCCTTTGCGCTATCATACCCACGGCGCCGTCCGGTTCCGGCCGGTGGAACGCTGCGCCATGACTTGTCGAAGGGGCATCGTATGAGCAAATCAAAAAACATTTCGCGCAGGGAATTCGTGGCCTCGGCGGTTTCGACGGCGGCCATCACGTCGCTGCCGTTCAGCCGCAAATTTCTCGCGGGATTGCCGCATCTCCGCCCAACCGGCGGTCAGCAGACCGAGGTGCCCCTCACGGATAATCCGTCATGGCGCGACCAAGGCGTCCTCAACCTGGAAAAATCGCCTTACGCGAAATTGCACACCGTACCCATTCGTGCGGTCACTATCACGAGCGGCTTTTGGGCCACACGCCGCGACATCAATGTCACGAAAAGCATTCCCAGCATGCACGACCTGCTCGAAGCGAACGGCCGCATAAACAATTTTCGCCGCCTGACAGGGAAGAGCACCGCGTCGCAAACTGGGCCGGTGTACTCGGATTCCGACGTGTACAAGTGGACCGAAGCGGCGGGCTTCGCGCTGCAATCGGGTGATCGTCCCGAATTGCGCGCCACCACGGAAAAAGTCATCGCTGACGTCGTCGCCGCGCAGCAGCCTAACGGCTACTTGAACACCTACTACGTGGGCGACCGCGCTTCGTTGAGCATGACTCCGCAAACGCAGTCGACCGGGCACGAGCTCTATTGCATGGGTCATTTCTTGCAAGGCGCCATCGCATACTACCGCGCTGCCGGCGATCGCACCATGCTCGATACAGGTCTGCGCTTCGTCGACGATTTCCTCCTCCCGAATTACGGTCCTGCACCCAAGAAGCCGATCATCTCCGGCCATCCGGAAATCGAAATGGCGCTAATCGAGTTGTACCGCCTGACCGGCGACAAGCGACAACTCGATCTTGCCGGTTACATTTTGCAGGGTGACGATCGCATCAATTTCCCGCGACAGCGCACCGTCTATATGTTCTGTGGCACGCCGTTCACCGCGCGCACGAAGCTGGAAGGCCACGCCGTTCGCGCTATGTACGCTTGCTGCGGCGCCACCGACTACTACATGGAAACGGGCGATCAATCTTACTGGAAAACGCTGAATACGCTGTGGGACGACATGACGGGCGCGAAAATGTATGTCACCGGTGGAGTAGGTTCGCGCGCGGCGGGGGAAGCGTTTGGCGATGCATACGAATTGCCGAATTTCCGCGCGTACGGTGAAAGTTGCGCCGCGATTGGCAACATGATGTGGAACTGGCGGATGCTTGCGGCCACTGGCGACGCGAAGTTCACAGATGTGATCGAACGCGCCCTCTACAACGGCATCAATTCGGGAATGTCGCTCGACGGCACGTTGTATTGCTACCGCAATCCGCTTGCTTTCGATCTTCCGCTGGCGAGAAGATTCGCAACCCCTGGTATGAGACGACCTGTTGCCCGCCCAATCTTGAGCGCACGTTCGCTTCGCTACCCGGATATTTCTACAGCACGAGCAAGGATGGGCTCTACGTCCATCTCTACGACAATTCGGAATTGAATTGGCGCCTCGAGGACGGCACGCCCTTGAAAGTGACGCAAAAAACGAACTATCCGTGGGAAGGCGACGCGGCAATTACGGTGACGCCGGCCTCTGCGTCCGCTTTCACAGTTTTTCTGCGCGTTCCAGGCTGGAGCCGCCGCGCGCAAGTTTCTGTCAACGGCAAACCGCTTTCGGGCGCTGCTCCCGGCGCATATTTTCCGATTCGGCGCTCCTGGTCCCCCGGCGATACGATTCGTTTGCAAACGGATATGACTCCGCAAGCGCTCGCCGCGAATCCACACGTAACCGAAGACAACGGCCGGGTGGCCGTGCAGCGCGGACCGATCGTCTATTGTCTCGAACAGCTCGACCAGCCTGAAGGCGTGATTCTCAGCGACGCGGCCCTCGATCTGAATCTGAAATCCGCTGCGGCATTTCGCGCCGACTTCAAAAGCGACTTGCTTGGCGGCGTGATGGTCTTGCACCATCCCGGCGCTGAGTATGACGGATTGCTGGCGTCCAACGCGCTCTACGCTCCCTACAGAGGCGCGCCAAGAAAGTCGCGCTCCGTGCCTCTCACGCTGATTCCGTATTACGCGTGGGCCAATCGCGAGCCCAGCTTTATGGAGGTTTGGACGCCAGTCTTGCGGGCGTGAGCGCCAGTCGTGCAAATAACGTCCGCTGTATAGTTCCCGGTGCGACTTGCCGGAACGCGCGCCGGTAAGTCTTTTAAATACTGTAACATGCAAATTTCTGCCGGCACAAAATCCGGCCCTTTTGAAGAGTTGCCGGGCAAAGGAGATTCACAACCTGCTGCGCTGGCGCATCGCCATTCTGGTGAGCTTCGCAATCGCGATCAGCTATCTCGATCGTCAGACGCTCCCTGTCGCCATCAAGGCGATTGGCAAAGACATCCCAATTTCCAACGAGCAATTCTCCGCCTTGCAGTCGGCATTTCTGATTGCCTACGCGCTGATGTACGCGGGAGGCGGAAAACTGGTCGATGCGCTGGGAACGCGGCGCGGCTTCGCGTTGATCATGACGTTTTGGTCGCTGGCCTGCGCGAGCCACAGCTTTGCGACCGGTTTTGCGATGCTCGCGGTCAGCCGTTTTCTGCTTGGCGCCGGAGAAGGCGGCGGTTTTCCGGCTGCAACGCGCGCCGTTGCTGAATGGTTTTCCGCAAAAGACAGTGCGACAGCGATGGGAATCATCAACGGAGGCACAGCTGTGGGCGCGGTCGCCGCGCCGCCGATGATTGCCGTTGTTATGACCTACCTGAGCTGGCGATGGATTTTCCTGATTACGGGAGCGCTTGGCCTCTTATGGACTCTTTGGTGGCAACTTGAATATTTCCCGCCCGAGCAGCATCCACGTCTTTCAGCCGCAGAACTTGCCGCAGGGTCGGCGTCCGGATCGTCCACTGCGTCGGATGATCGTCCGCCGTTGCGCTGGCTCGACCTGCTCCGCTATCGCGAATCGTGGGGGCTCGTGCTTGCGAAATTCCTGAGCGACGCTGCTTGGTATTTTTATTTGTTCTGGCTTCCGAAATATCTTTACGAAGCGCGCGGATTCGATATCAAGGCCGTCGGGACGTTTGCCTGGATCCCGTATGCCGCCGCGGGAATCGGATGCTTGGTGGGAGGTTGGTTCTCGAGCTATCTCGTCCGCCGGAATTTTTCGGTTGGCATAGCCAGAAAAGTCGCGTTGGGACTTAGCGCTATCGTGATGCCATCGGTGCTGCTCGTGCCTCACGTTGCTGTCTCGTGGGCGCTGGCGATTTTCAGTTTGGCATATTTGGGACAGCAATCATGGTCAACGCTGGTGATGGTTCTTCCGACTGACCTCTTTCCCGCGAGCGCAGTTGGCTCGGTTGCCGGGCTCGTCGGCTTTGGCGGTGCCATGGGTGGCATTGCTTTTGGTGAGCTTGCCGGGTATTTGCTTGACCACGGCTTCGGTTATGGCGTCGTGTTCACACTCGCGGGAACATTTCACGTTATAGCCTTCGCCATCATTCTCGTGATGATTCCGGCCTTTCGCCAGGTGACCACTGAAGCCCCGCGTTTCGCTCAGCGAGTTCACGAGGGAGTCCGATGAAAATCAAGGAAATTCGGACGCGGGTCGTTCGCTGGCGCGGCCAAACCACGCCGCTTCCGCCGCACTTCTGCACCAATCCCATGGATCTCGTGCGCGTTCCCGAAGGCGAAGCCTCGATGCGCACCTTCACGTTTCATGGCTGGCTCATCGTCGAAATTTTCACGGAGAACGGACTAATCGGCATCGGCAATGCCGCGCTCGCGCCTCAAGTTACCAAGCAGGTGATCGATCTGTACCTCAAACCTCTTTTGCTAGGCGCTGATCCCTGGGACACCGAGTTTCTTTGGCAACTGATGTATCGCAACACGATGGCTTTTAGTCGCAAGGGAATCGCGATGGCCGCGATCAGCGCCGTGGATATCGCGCTTTGGGACATCCTCGGGAAATCAGCAAAGCAGCCCGTCTATCGCCTGCTAGGTGGACGTACGAAGCCCCGCATTCCTGTCTACGCGAGCCGGCTTTACGGCGTGCCGCTCGAAGAACTCGCCGCAGAAGCCAAACGCTACAAGAGCGAAGGATTCCAGGCCGTGAAGCTGCGCTTCGGCTGGGGGCCGGTCGACGGAGCTGCCGGCATGCATCGCAACGTGGATCTGGTTCGGACCGTGCGCGAAGCCGTCGGCGATGGCGTTGACGTCATGGCCGACGCCTACATGGGATGGACTCTTGACTACGCCAAGCGCATGCTTCCCCTGCTTGAGCCATTTCGCCTTCGCTGGCTCGAAGAGCCGGTCATTCCCGACGACATCCGTGGTTACGCCGAATTGAAAGCTTCGGGGCGCATTCCCATCGCCGGCGGCGAGCACGAATTCACGCTGTACGGCTTTCGCGAGTTGCTCGACGCGCGGGCTGTCGATTACATCCAATTCGACACGAACCGCGTCGGCGGAATTTCACAAGCGCGCAAAATCGCGGCTCTGGCGGAGGCACACTCGGTCCCTGTCATTCCTCATGCGGGCCAGATGCACAACTATCACGTCGTGATGGCCAGCCTGAATTCGCCCCTGGCCGAATATTTTCCGATGGTGGACGTCGAAGTAGGCAACGAACTGTTCTGGTACATTTTCGAAGGTGAACCGCGCGCAAAGGACGGATTCATCGATTTGGACGATGCTGTTCCTGGTCTCGGGCTGTCGATTAACGAAAAAGCTCTCGCCAATTTCGAGGTGATTGAGTGATTCGCTCATGACGCACCTCATTCAACTGCGCAAGGGTGAGGTTCGTCGCGTCGCGCTCGTCGATGAGCCTCAGCTTCGATTGCTCGCAGACTTCGCCTCCATTTACGACCTTGCCGAATCGGCAATCGAACGCAGCATAACGCTGAGTGAAGCCACGCAAAAACGCGCTACAAGTGATTGCCTCGATTATAACGCGATTTACAACGGCCGCTCCGATTGGCGCATCCTTCCGGCC
>Ga0187815_10000280_pt1 | contig 25609 bp, 32 predicted proteins | sample NC_S_5_FD_132962 | JGI IMG/M metagenome (GOLD analysis project Ga0187815, IMG submission 132962) | Wetland sediment microbial communities from Neuse River Estuary, North Carolina, USA - ASW-S_5 | ecosystem: Environmental > Aquatic > Freshwater > Wetlands > Sediment | place: USA: North Carolina...
GATGGGGACCGATGTCATGCCCCACGACATCATCACGGAGATGCGCGTCGGTGCGCTGGCCTGCAAGTTGATCGCTCGCAACCATGAGGTCGGAACCTCGCTTGACTTCTTCAATGCCGCGACATTGGGCGGGGCGAAGGCATTCGGACGCGACGATATCGGCCGCCTGGCCGTCGGAGCGAAGGCCGACATCGTCGTGATGGATTTCGACAATCTGCAGATCGGTCCGGTCTACGACCCGATCCGCAGCCTGATCCATCTCGCCTCGCCCGATCTTATCGACCACGTGATTTGCGACGGACGATTCCTGCTTAGGGACCGCGTCCTGCAAGGCTACGACGAGCGAGAGATTGTCGCGGGTGGCAAGCGGTCCTTCCAGCGCGTGGTCGACGAATTTCCCAAGCGACATTGGTCGAAACGGCCCGTCGAGGAGGAATATCCGGTCTCGCTGGAAAAATGGTGAAGCTGCATACAATTGCAGCCCGGCCGCAGCGGAAACCAGAGCGGAACAGTGTTCTCAGCAACATGAAGGGAGCTTGGCACATGGCTTGCTTACGCCGGTCCCTAGTAGACGGTGCAGAGTAAATGAAGACGAAAATCTTCGGCGGAACTATCGTAGCCTTCAAAGACGGCGGTCACCGCATCCTCGACAAGGGCGTCGTTGTCTACGAGGACGACCGGATCATGCACGTCGGATCGGCCTACGACGGCGCCGTCGACAGGACGATCAATGCGGCGGGCAAGCTGGTCATTCCCGGTTTCGTTTCAACACATGCGCACGTTAATGCGCATGAAGGATCGCGACTGATTGCCGATCTCGGCCGGCGGGACGTGATGCGCTCCGGCTTCCTGAACTACACTCCCAATAACGGCATCAACGGCCGCCCGTTCGTTGCGGCGGCCTCGGCCGAGCATTCGATCCGGTTCGGTTTCGCCCAACTGATCCGCAACGGCATCACCACGGTGCTGTCCTTCGGTGCCGGCAGCCGCGATGACCCCAAGCTGATGACCGACCTCGCTGATGAGAGCGGGCTGCGAGTCTACTACGGACCGCAGGCGACCGGCGCCGAGAATTATTTCGACAAGAACCAGAATGGACGGCTGCAGCCAGTCTGGAACGAAAAGGTCGGCCTCGAGCAACTTGAGCGCGCGGTCCGTTATGTCGAAGACAATCACGGAAAGTTCGGCGGACGTCTTCAGGGTGTAATCCTGGTCAGGAATTTCATCTTGGCGACCGTTCCGCTTATGCGCCGCGCAAAGGAGCACGCCGACCGACTTGGTGTGCAGTTTAGCACACATTTCTGCGAACAACTGTTCGAGTTCCACGAGATCGTGCGCAACCACGGAATCACGCCCGTCGATCTGATGGACGCCGAAGGATTGCTTGGCTCCAATGTCATCCTGGCGCACTGCGTCTACATCGCGGGTCATTCGTCCACGACCTGGGAATATAGCAGCGATCTGGAGAAGCTCGGCCGTACGAAATCCACCGTTTCCCACGCGCCGGTCGCCTATCTGCGCCGCGGCTATAACCTCGAAGGTTTCGAGCGCTATATCGACCACGGCATCACCATGTCGATGGGCACGGACGTCATGCCGCACGACATGCTCGGCGAAATGCGCGCCGGCGCGCTGGCCGCGAAGCTGATCGGGAAGAACCATGAGGTCGGAACCTCCGCTTCCTTCTTCGATGCGGCCACGCTCGGCGGCGCGCGCGGCTTTGGTCGGTCAGACATCGGCCGGCTGTCGCCGGGCGCCAAGGCCGACATCGTCATCATCGATTTCGATAATCTGCAGATCGGTCCGGTGTACGACCCGATACGAAGCCTGGTGCATCTGGGCAGCCCCGATCTTATCGAGACCGTCATCTGCGACGGCAAGATCCTGATGGAGAACGGCGTGCTGACCGGCTACGACGAAGCGTCGGTCCTGCGGGGCGGCAAGCAATCGCTGCAGCAGGTCGTCGATCAATTTCCACAGCGTCACTGGTCGGGCAAGACGATCGACGAGTCGTTTCCGACATCCTATCCAGCGTGGTGAGCATGCAGCTTGCCCAAGTGTCATTTCCCCGCACTAATGAGGAGCTTTTGATGGACAGCAAACGCGCATTCCCGGCCGGGCTTCGAAAACTGCTGTTCGCCGCATTGCTGCTGACGATGGCGCTGCCTGTTGCGGCGTCGGCGGAAACCGTGCTGCGGATGGCGAAGACCTCGATCCCACGGATCCTGGATCCGCACTTCACGACGAGCTTCACTGAACGCGACTTCGGCTACCTGATCTACGACACGCTGTTCGCGATCGACAGCAAGTTCGAGGTGAAGCCCCAGATGGTCGACACCTGGACCGTGAGCGACGACCGTCTCACCTACACCTTCACCTTGCGCGACGGGCTGCTGTTCCACGACGGTCAGCCAGTGCGATCCGCCGACTGCGTCGTGTCCCTCAAGCGCTGGGCACAGCGCGATGGCATGGGACAGAAGCTTGCCGACCTGACCAAGGAATGGAGCATCGTCGACGACAAGACCTTCCGCCTGGTCTTGAAGCAGCCGTACGAGTTTGTGCTGCCGACGCTCGGCAAGGTCAGTTCGTCCGTTCCTTTCATCATGCCCGAGCGCGTGGCCAAGACGCCGATCAGCGAGCCGATCAAGGACTACACCGGTTCGGGCCCCTTTGTCCTGGATCAGTCTGCCGGCACGAGCGGCGTCAAGCTCGTCTTCCGCAAGTTCGATAAATACCTTCCCCGCAAGGAGCCAGCCGACTGGGCTTCGGGCGCCAAGCTCGCCAAGGTCGACCGTATCGACTGGATCGAATTTCGCGATCCGATGACCGCGGTCAACGCGCTTAGCAAGGGCGAGATTGATCTCATCCACGAACTGCCCCATGACCTCGCCCCGCTGCTCGAGAGTGACCCGAAAGTCAAGGTCGTTATCTACAACGAGCTCGGTCAACTTGGATTCATCCGCTTCAACTTCCTTTTTCCGCCCTTCAACAATGCTGAGGTGCGGCGCGCCGTCCTGCTGGGCGTGAACCAGAAGGAGTTTCTGGATGGCCTGGTCGGCAATCCAAAGTTCTACAGCGAATGCCGCTCGATCTATTCCTGCGGCTCGCCTTACGAGACCAACGTTGGCGTCCCGCCGGTCAGTCTCGACGAGGCGAAGAAGGCGCTGAAGGCCTCAGGCTATGATGGCAGTCAGATCGTCCAGTTTCACGCAACCAACAGCGCGACAATCGGACCGCTCAGCGAGGTGCTCACACGCGTCTTGCGCAACATCGGCTTCAACGTCCAGGCTGAGGCCATGGATTTCCAGACCTTCACCCGCAAGCGGCTAACACAATCTCCACCCTCCCAAGGTGGTTGGAACATCGCGCTCTCCACCTGGACCGGTCCCGACGTCGTTGATCCGGTCGCGAACATTTCGTTGAGCGGCGCCGGGCAAAAGGCGCAATGGGGCTGGCTAGAGATGCCCGAGATGGAGGCGCTGCGCGAGAAGTTCGCCAAGACAGCGGATATGGGCGAGCGCAAGACGATCGCGGCCGACATCCAGAAGCTGGCCTACGACCAAGCGATCTACATTCCGACCGGAACGTTCAAGGCGCTCGCTGCCTACCGCGATAGCGTCAAGGGCGTCGCTCCCGCGCCCGCCCTTATGCTGTGGGGCATATCGAAGAACTGAAGCCGCGCCTCATGCTCAAATTCATTCTCTCGCGCTTGCTGGGGGCCCTTCCCGTCATCGGGCTCGTCGCCGCGGCAGCCTTCCTGTTTCTGAGGCTGTCGGGCGATCCGGTGGCCTCCATGCTCGGGGAGAATGCAACGGCGCAACAGGTCGCCGAGACGCGCGAAGCGCTGGGCCTCGATCGGCCCATTGTTGTTCAGTTCCTGTCCTGGATCCTGCATATCTTCCAAGGTGATTTCGGCACGTCCATCGTCACACACGAGCCGGTCTGGAAGATGATCAGCGAGCGCCTGGAGGCGACGTTCTCGCTCGCCTTCACCACCACCTTGCTTTCGGTGCTGGTCGCCGTACCTCTCGGGCTCTATGCAGCGCGGCACCGCAACGGCCCGATCGACCGGGCGATCGTCTCCTTGTGCACGACAGGCTTCTCGGTTCCGACCTTTGTGACCGGATATCTTCTGGTCTGGCTGTTCTCCATCAGGCTCGAATGGCTGCCGGCACAGGGCTATGCCAGCCTCGGTCAGGGCGTTGGCCCGTGGCTGCTGCATCTGACCGCGCCGACGATTGCCATGAGCACGGTCTTCATTGTTCTGGTCGCGCGGATCACGCGTGCGGCTGCGATCGACGTTCTAAACCAGGATTATGTCCGGACCGCGCGTGCGCTGGGCGCGAGCAATCTACGCGTGTTCCTGCTGCATGTCTTGCCGAACGCCGCCGTTCCCATCATCACCGTCATCGGTGTCGGCATCGGCCTCGTTCTCACGGGCGTTGTGGTCACCGAGACTATCTTCAACCTGCCCGGCCTTGGCCGGCTGACGATCGAATCCGTCCTGGCTCGCGACTTTCCAGTGATCCAGTGCGTCATCGTCCTGTTCTCCCTAACCTATGTCCTGATCAATCTCATCACCGACATTCTCTACTCGCTGCTCGATCCGAGGATCCGGTATTGAGCACGGTGTCGCAAAACCACGTGTCGCAGGCTGCGCGTTCGACCGGCTTGCGAGGGTTGTTACAGGGCAATCGCAGCCTGCTGCTCGGCGTCGGCATTCTTGCTGCGTTCGTTGCAGTCGCCCTCATCGCGCATCTTTCAGGCTTGAACTCGCAGACGATTGCGACCAGCCAGAGGCTTCGCCCGCCATCACTCGATCATTGGTTCGGCACCGACCGCCTCGGCCGCGACGTCTTCGCCAGGGTCGCGCTCGGAACATCGGCTTCGTTGGCGGTGGGAGCTGCGGTGGCGACCGTCGCATGTGCGGTAGGAACGATCCTTGGACTCATTGCGGGATATTTCCGCCCGCTCGACAAAGTGATCATGCGTGTAATGGACGGCATCATCGCCATACCGGCCATCATGCTGGCGATCGCCACCATCTCCGTGGCGGGCGCTTCGATCACGAGCGTCGTTCTCGCCGTGGCGAGCCACGAGGTACCCCGCATTGCGCGCCTTGTGCGAAGCAGCGTGTTATCCATGCGGGAGGAGCCCTATGTCGAGGCGGCGAAACTCCTGAACTCGCCGTCACGCGCGATCATTTTCGGTCACATGCTGCCCGGCGTACTTGGCTCGCTCTCGGTACTCGGAACTTACGTGGCCGCGAATGCCATGCTGCTGGAGGCGACGCTTAGCTTCCTCGGCTGCGGCCTGCCGCCGGATGTTCCTACCTGGGGCAACGTCATGGCCGACGGGCGGATCCTTTTCCGCATCGCGCCCTGGATCATCTTGTTCCCCGGCCTGACGCTGGCAATCGCTGTGCTGGCGATCAATCTCTTGGGCGATGGCCTGCGCGATCGCTTTGATCCTGCGAGCCAGCGGACGATGTCATGAGCGAGACGTTCGCCACGCCAGTACTGGACATCCGGAACCTGTCAGTCGCATTGCCGCCGGGCTCGGACCGAAGCCTGGCCGTCGACAATGTAAGCCTCGCAGTTCACCCGCGGGAAATTCTCTGCATCGTGGGAGAAAGCGGCTCAGGCAAGTCCGTAACCTTATTTGCCATCATGGGACTTTTGGCCTCCAGGCTCCGTGCGGTTCAAGGCGAGATTCTCTTTTCCGGACGGGATCTGCTGACACTTTCGGTGACGGAGATCAGCGAGCTCCGCGGCAAGGAGCTCGCAATGATCTTCCAGGAGCCTATGACCGCCCTCAATCCCACCATGAAGGTCGGCCGCCAGATCGAGGAGACGCTTCGCATCCATACCACGATGGGGCCCAAGCACCGCCGCGCACGTGCGCTGGAACTGATGCGTCTCGTCAATATTCCTTCCCCGGAAATGCTGCGGGAGCGCTATCCGCACCAGCTGTCCGGCGGACAGCGCCAGCGTGTCATGATCGCGATGGCGCTTGCGCTCGAGCCGGTACTGCTGCTCGCCGACGAGCCGACCACGGCGCTGGATGTGACGACGCAGGCGCAAATTCTCGATCAGATCAAGGAGATCCAGCGCCGCTCCGGAGCCGCGGTTCTGTTCGTCACCCATGACATCGGCGTTGTCGCCGAGATCGCGGATCGGGTCATCGTCATGCAAAGCGGCAAGATTGTCGAGCAGGGCGCCGTGGAGAACGTTTTGCGCTCGCCCCAGCACCCCTACACGCGATCGCTGCTGGCCGCTGTTCCGAGCGCCCGCAACCGCGTCCCTCGCCGCTCTAAGCTCGACGCGCCCGAAGTCCTCAGGGTTGAGGGCCTCAGCAAATCCTATCCATCGCATGGATTGTGGTCAGGCAGGTCAACTCCGACGCGTGCGATTGACAAGGTGGACCTGGTGGTCCGCCGTGGTGAGATCGTCTCGGTAGTGGGCGAGTCTGGGTCGGGGAAATCGACCATGGCACGTTGCGTTTGCGGATTGCTCGAATACACCGAGGGCCGGATCGCAATCGAGGGACTTGAGCCCCAGACAAAGATGCGCCCCGGTCATCGCCCTGTCCAGCTCATCTTCCAGGATCCCAACCGCTCTCTTGACCCGCGATGGACTGTCGGCAAATCGATGATCGAGGGTATGCGAAATATCGGCATTGCACGAGCGGACGCCATCGAACGCGCAGCCGATCTGCTGGAGAAGGTCGGATTGCAGAGATCGGCCCTAGATCGGTATCCGCACGAATTCTCCGGCGGGCAACGCCAGCGCATCTGCATTGCGCGCGCGCTCTCGATGCAGCCGCGTCTGCTGATCGCCGACGAAGCAGTGTCCGCGCTGGACGTCTCGGTACAGGCGCAGGTGCTTTCGCTGCTGACGAAGCTGCAGGATGAGATGCAGCTTGGGATTCTCTTCATAACCCATGACCTGCATACGGCCGGACAGATCAGCGATACTGTTGCCGTGATGTATCGAGGCAGGATCGTCGAGCACGGCCCCGCCCTCGAGGTCTTATCGAACCCGCAGCACGAATACTCTCGCCGGCTGTTCCAGGCCGCACCGGGCCGACGCTGGCTGGCGTAAGCTCACCGGGCCCTATTGACCACACTGGCTGCTCTATTTGCCCCGATTGGCTCCTCAGTCGCTGAACTCGGTCCAATCGGCATCTCTGAACATCAGTCGCCACTTGATCGCCAGCGAATCGTGCATCTCCGCTTTGAGTCCGATCGCCGACATGAATCCGTTGGAGAAAATGTTCGCTTACGGTCACGAGCCGAGACTCGGGAGCATCCGCCTTCGTCCGCTCATCCCAGAAGCGGACATCGGTGAACTCAAGGACGCCCGCTCAAAAGCCGACGTATTCGGCTAATCTTGCATCCATCCCGAGGCGCTAAAGCGGAAAACAATGCAGCCCTCGACTTTCGGCGAACCAGAAAATTAGGAAAAGCCCTCGACGGACTTTCGACGCCGACGGCGCGGGTGGTGCCGAGGGGTGGGAGTGGGCGCGGATCGCGCGCCGTCCTCCTCGCCTAAGTCGGCATTCACGATGAGCCGCGCCAACCCCTGCTCTATCGTCCTTGCGAACCGCGCTTGATGGACGCAACCGCGCCAAGTCAACTTGTCGCCTTCCGCTAACGCTCGATCTCGCGAGCGCTGAAGCTTGCGTTTCAGTATGACACCGCGCTCAGTCGTCGGGATTGCTCTTTCAAATTCCACAATCGCCGCCAGGTACTCAATGTCATTCCGACGAACTCTCCTGACTCGCTGCCAGGCCGCAACTGCGGGATCATCCGACGCTGTAGTCATGCGGGCGCCCTTCACATTTGATGCGGGGACGATAGCGCTGACTCACATTAGCTCCTAACGATGGGATGTGAGAAACCCCTGTGTCGCAGCGACTTTGTCGACTTTTGAGAGTCTCGTAGCCGCGCCCAATTTGCCCTGAAACAAAATCACACAATGATCTCAGGGTAGGCTGTCGAGTTTTGCGTGTTAGACTTTTCCAGACAAAATTTCTGTTGTTAAATTTTCGAGCGAGCGCATTCTGATCCCGGGTCGAAAGCCCAATACGTTAGCCGAATGCCGTTCCGGTGAGTCGGCGATCACAGATCGTGTCCAGGGGCCGCGCGCGTATGTCCAAGGCGCACGCCCAAAGGTGCGCGGGGCCGCCTAACGTCGGTCATTTCGCCCCTGGGCTTTAACACTTGCTCGAAAGGCAAAACGTTATGCGCACCGCAACCGCTCAGAAGATGGACCAGACGCGAACCGCCATCGGCCGCGACCTCGCCCGGGCCCGTGCCGGCCTTATCCTCAGCATTGAGGACGGAAATGCCCTGATCCAGTGCCAAGTAAGCTCCGCTGTCGCAGCTGCGATGTTGGCGCCACTCGGCCGAAAAGCCGTCGGACAATTCCGCGCCCTACCCGGCAATATGGTCGAGATCGATGCTAGCGTTACTCTGGGGACCGCGGTTCAGATGCTGGACGCGTATGGTGCGATGTCCGAGCGTCCGAGGCTGCATTAGTTCGCTGGCTGACCGGGGGCGCTCTTTCGGGGCGCCCCTCCGGCAGCAAATTTGGATCTAAAATTACGGCCGTGCTTCCCCGGTGCTTCCCTGCCGGGAATACGGTCGCGAAACGCGTGAGAAAGGAGAAAAAATGTCTAGGCAGTTACAGGGGCTTAGATGGTCGGGGCAGCTGGATTCGAACCAACGACCTGCAGTACCCAAAACTGCCGCGCTACCAGGCTGCGCTATACCCCGATGGCAAGAGAGCTACACGCTTCAACCGCCGCCAGCAAGGCGCAAGGCGTGCCTCAGCGCTTGCCAAATAGCGGGTGGGACACCCGGTCCCCGGGGGCGATGCCGTATTTCTGCGCCGTGCCGGCGGGCACTTCGAGCACGCCGCGGGCAAGGCCGCCGGACGAGATGATCCGGGTCGACTCCGGCTCGGTGTTTTCGGCGATCCGCAGGATGCGGCCGTCGGCGCGGATGAAGATCATGTCGAGCGAGATGTAGGTGTTCTTCATCCACATCGAGATCTGCTGCTCCGGCGAGAAGTCGAACAGCATGCCCTTTCCGTCAGCCAATTCCCGTCGGTACATCAGCCCCTTCTGCTTCTCCTCCTCAGTGGTCGCCATCTCGACCGAGAAGATGTGCACGCCGGACTTGGTGGCGATCTCCAGCGTGCTGAAGCTGGCCGCCCGCACCGGCGGCCCCACCAATAGAGCCGACATTGCGATCAGGGCGACCGTCGCCCAAGCGCGCGCGGCGCGCCAATCGGGACTTCGAACTGGAATCATCGGGAAAACGCTCAACTCAGCCCGCGGGGATGGCAGCCAACCTAACCCGGCGATCGCGGCCAAGACCAGAGGGCCCCGCGGCGCGGCGAGGCTCACAATTGCGTCAGAACCTATCGTTTAATGGGACGACAGCGCCGACGGGCCGGTTTCGGGATGGATTTCCGCGGCCATCATGCCCTTGGAACCCGGCCCGTAGCGGACCAGCACATACTGGCCGGGGCGCAGCTCGGTCATGCCGAAGCGTCGCAGCGTTTCCATGTGCACGAAGATATCGGGCGTCCCCTCACCGCAGGTCAGGAAGCCGAAGCCGCGCAAGCGGTTGAACCATTTGACCTGCGCCCGCTCCAGCCCGGAGGTCGGGGTGACCGTGACATGGGTCCGCGGCGGCAGCATCTGCGCCGGATGGATTGCGGTCGATTCATCCATCGAGACGATGCGGAAGGCCTGATATCCCTTGGCACGCTGCACGCATTCAACCACCACGCGCGCGCCTTCATAGGCGGTCTGATGGCCGTCGCGCCGCAACACGGTGACGTGCAGGAGCACGTCGGGCCAGCCATTGTCGGGCACGATGAAGCCGTAGCCCTTGGAGGCGTCGAACCATTTGATGACGCCGGAGATTTCGATGAGGTTGGCTGCGGTATCGCCGAGGCCGGAAAACGCATCCAGTGCGGGGTCGCGCGACGCGCTGCCTTGAAATTCGCCCGCCGGTCCAAGCCGGTTAGACCCCGCCCCGCCTGGCGGCACACCGAGCTTCTTGGACTCAAATCCGTCCGACCCCATGACCCCGGAACCCCACACTCTCGTTAACGGTGCGCCCCTCAATCGCGACACCGAACGCGCACCCCATTCCATGAAAACTCATGACAACGCCGCGCGAATCTTTCGAGTCAACGATAACACTCCGGCCTGCGGCGCATAGCTAAAAAACAATTTCTAGGGGAACTATGAACAGGTTGCACAGGCACGAATCAGATTCTGCCTTCAATTTCCCACAAAGGGCCCGAGCGTCTCGCCGATATCGTAGCGCAATACCAGATCGGCCATGTCGTCCTGCTCTGTCGGCTCACGATTGATGATCACCAGTTTCGCGCCATTGCGTTTGGCCATCAGCGGAAATCCGGCCGCCGGCCACACCACCAGCGACGAGCCGATGGCAAGGAACAGATCGGACTCCTGCGCCAGCTCGGTGGCGCGGCGCATCTCCTCTTCCGGCATGGCCTGGCCGAACGAGATCGTTGCGGTTTTGACGGGCTCATCGCAGGCGGTGCAGTCGGGCGCCCTGCCTTCACCATCGAAACGCGCCCTCACCCATTGAAGTTCATAGGATTTTCCACAGCCGATGCAGCGGGCATAGGTGGTGTTGCCGTGCAGTTCGATGACGTCATCCGCCTTGAAGCCGGACGCCTGGTGCAAATTGTCGATGTTCTGGGTGATGATCGCCGGCGTCTTGCCCGCTCGGTAGAGCGAAGCCAGTGCCCGGTGTCCCCGCCCCGGTTTCGCGGCTGCAAAAGTCGCCTCCATGGCGAACCGGCGCCGCCATGACTCATCGCGTGCCTCCTGGCTGGCGACGAACTCGTCGAACGGGATCGGCCGGTTGCGGGTCCAGATGCCGCCGGGCGAGCGGAAGTCTGGGATGCCGCATTCGGTCGAGATGCCGGCGCCGGTGAACGGCACGATGATGGAAGCTTCCGCGATCATCTCGCCGAGCCGTTCGACGCCGCTGTGCAGATCCTTTGCGATCACTGGGCGAACCTCAATGCAAAAAGGGCGCAGCCACTATAGCCACGCCCCAATCGATTGCCAGTCGCCGATGGGAACGGCGAGGCCTAGGCAGCTTCCGCGTCAGCTTCAGCGGCCGGCGGCTCCTTCGGCACGAGCGCTTCGTCCGTCTTCTTCGCCTTGGCTGCGGGAGCGACTGACTTCTTGCCGGGCTTGCCGTATTGCGAGAGCTTCGCCAGTTCCGCCTCGAGCTCAGCCTGACGCGCAGTGACTTTCTCGGTGACCTTTTCGCCGATGCGCTCGCGCAACGCGACGAGTTCCTCGATGCTCATTGAGTCCAGATCGATCTTTGCCATGTGATGCCTCCCGTTAGTTGCTTCTCGCTATCGCCAAGCTGCGCAAGCGACAACAACATCATCCGCCTTATCCACGACGTTCGATTTTTCCACGAGCAAGCGCACTGCACGCCACAATCCTGCAACCGTGCTTTCAAAATCGCGCCCCAATCGCGACAGCCAATAGCTGACGGAACGAATCAAAGAACGGGGATGGGCGATGAACGAGAAGAAGAAGGAGTGGATGGCACGCGAGCGCGAAGAAATCGCAGCGCGCGTTGCACGTTTCCGCGCCACGCAGAGGAAGTTCGAGAAGGAGCGCGAAGAATTCTACACCGCCACGCTCTCCAATGCGTGGGACGGCTACGGCAAGCCCGTCATCTGGAACTGAAAGATCCGGAACCCAAGTCGCAGAAAAAAACCCGGAGCGATGCTCCGGGCTTTTCTCGTCTCTGGCTACCAGGGGTGATAGTGGCGGTAGTAGTGCCGCCGCGGATAGTAGGCCGGGCCGCCGTAGTAAGCGTAACCCGGCGCGTAGTAGCGGGGCCCGTAGTCGTAATAGCCGTACGGACCATAATAGGGATATGCGCTCGCGGCGGCGGCACCGGCGATCAACGCGCCCGCGGCGAGGCCGAAGCCAAGTCCGGGACCCCAATGCCGCGCCTCGGCAGGCGCCGGGGCCGCGACCGCGGCTGCGCCGACCAGAGCAACGGTAGCCAGTGTTGCCAGCGTCTTTTTCATTGCAACCTCCTCCACTTAGTGCACGGAAATAACGTCAGGCTTGCACCCCTGTTCCGGGGAACCCGCAACGCCGCCGCCGCGCTCGTGCATTAAATGAGCGCAATGTGCGGGAACGAAACTGCGTATTGGTCGTTTTGCCTGCATGTGCAGGAGCCTTGAGAGGGGCGAGAGCATAAGGGCCCTATCGGCGTCTCCGGACGTCGGTGGGGCTTTTAGTTTCGGGAGGGTGCTGTCAGCGCTCTTGCGTAGGCCCCCGGGCGGGAACGACGAAGGAGGCTTGTCATGCCGATTTCAGCCCTGCTCACACGCATCAGAAATTTCATTCCGCGCCGTCAGGACGATCGACACCAAGGCATCGTACGCCGTTTCGCGTTGCGCGCGCCGCCCAAGCCGATGAGCGACCATGAACTGTCGCGGGCGATCGCCGATTTCCTGAAGCAGACGCCCACACTGGATTCGGACGACAGCTTCAGTCGAAGGCTTGATCCGCCGCCGCGAAAATGATCGGAGCGGAACAGGCGCCGCCCTTACGGAGTTTGTTCCGAAAGGGGGATTGTCATGCCTGTCTGGATCGAGATCTTGCTGAACCTGATCGGCTACGCCGGATTTCTCGCAATTGCGACGTTCAACAGGTCTTCAGACCAAATGCACGGCGGCGAGCCATGTCAGGCGGGCCGCGTCAGTTGGCCTGCTGTGCTCCGCCCGCGGTGCGCACGAGGCGGTCGGCCTTGACCAGCACGCGGTCGCTCTCCGGCGGGGCGCGCAGCGAGAAGCTGATGACCACGAAAGCCGCGCAAAACAACAGACCCATCGCCATCACCCGGCGATGAGTAGGTCTGTCCGCGTTGTGAAATGAAGGGACCATGGCTGCACTTCCTGCAGCCACACCTAACGCACCGCGCATCGCGCGCAACGCAATCCCGTCCTTAACCTAACTGAATAGCGTTATCGCTTGCCGGGTAAGGGCGCGTTAGCCTTTGCGCTGCGGCACAGGTCAGATGAAGAGCGCGACCAAATCGACGGCCCCCTTCAGCATGGCCACCAGGAGCCCCGCCAGGCAGGCAGCAAGGCCGAAATCGGCGAGTTCGAGCAGGGCTTCGCGCTGCTCGTCGTCCAATAGCGCCAGGATTTTACGGGCAGCCTTGCGCATGCTGGTCTGGCTCCGTCGCGTCATGGCAACGCGCGGGGGATGGCGGCGGTTCCATCTTGGAATGCGTTAACCCAATCTCTTTACAAGGCGTAAACGGGCGGTGGGTAATTCTACGGACAAGGAGGTGTCGTGCCATGCTCGTATACCCCGTACCCCACGCGGTGACGCAGGCCCGTGTCCAACTGGTGGCCGATCAGACCGAAAAGGCCCCGCTGCACGTCATCCAGGAAGACGTCCTGAACGTCCTTGCGGCAAGGAACGAATCCGAACGCCAGGCACTGGAGCAGTTTCGCCAGGCCCAAGCCAACGAAACCCAGGCCAAAAAAGCCCGGGCTGCGGATGACCACGTGGATGTGAAGGCCTGAAGCCGGCCGCGCCGGCCCTAGCCGCGCGGTATCCGGTTCGCTTGCGTTACGAGCACCGGCTCGCTCGCGCTCTCCTGCGCGGTTTCCTCCGGCCAGCCGGCCCGCGACCACAACACCGATTTTGCAGATTTGAGCGCGCCGCGCCAAAGGCCGCGCCAGGTGAGGTCGAGCACAACCTCGTGGTGACGCAACCCCTTGCCGCCCTTCACCAGACCGAGGTCGCGTATCACGCAATAATGTCCGCTGCTCATCCGCGCGAGCCGCGTATTCCTGAACCGACGCATCACGCGAGCATGCACTGACACATGATTGTGTCAAATCTTGACGGAGCGCGAATCAGGACGACGGCCGCTTTGCGCTTTCGCGGTGGAAATTCGGCCACACCATCCCCCGTGTCGCCGCGATGTTCTGCATCTGACTCCATTTCGTTCGCAAAGAACGAATCGGAATCGGAAAAATCAGCGCGGGCAAGGTCCTAACAATTCATTGATGCAAGCGGGTTCGACGTCCATTTGCGTTCCTGAGCAGGCCTCGGGATCAGGACTTTGGCATCAGGACTTGGCATCAGGACGTGGCTCGCCGATCAACCAGCTCACCAACGACGCAGTCGCCGCAAAAACCCGCGCGCGATTTTCGTTCACCTCGCCATGTTGCCGTCCTTCATGTTTGAGTAAACATGTCGTGGCTAGAATCCGCGCAGTTAGTTGCGTGGAGTATACCTGTGATTGATTTTGAGGAGCTGCGCGGGCTCGCAGACGATGTCCGCACCTTCATCCAGATGTCCGAGGACAAGGCGCTTGCCTTGCGGGCCGTGATTGCCGGGCACGATGTCGTTCTCGGCATCTTTCCCTCGCATGACCAGGGCGTCGGGATGCACGTCATCAAGGGCGACGAATTGCTTCGCCGGATCGCCAACTCGAACGAGGCCGGCGACTACACCCACACCGCCATTGCGGTTCACAACCTCGAGCAGGCCGTGACGCTCAAGGCGCTGGTGGCGTAGGCGCCGCGCTGGCGCCATCCGCCAAAGCAAAAGGCCTCCGCGATGATCGCTGGAGGCCTTCACTTCGCGAGGGGTACATCCGCCCTCGCTACACCACTCGATTATTCCTTCGCTTCCCTGGCGAGGCGCTCGGCTTTCAACCGCTCATAGTTTGCGCGGAAGGCAGCGTCAGCTCGCCTGCGCTCCTCCATCGCCTGTTCTGCTTCGATACGCCGTTTCTCTAGCCTTGCCTCCCGCTCGGCGCCGGAGACCACAGGCTTCACTCGATTTTCATAAGCCATGCACATCAACGCATTGTGACAGGAAAAGTTCCCAGGCCGGGGATTTCGCGCTTAACCATGCAGAACTCAACATCAGCCGGAGCCAGGCTGCCGGGATATAATGCTGCTGTTCAGAGGTTGAGATATGAACGAGGAATTTTTCAAAGACCGCGCCAAGACCGTCCGCGATATTGCCGACAAGGCCGACCCCTTCATCAAGAAGCGCCTCCTCGCCCTTGCGGCCAGATACGAGGCCAAGCCACGGCCGCCGTCCCCGGTGCCGCCGGTATCGATACAGCAGAAGTCCCACAACGAGGACGGTGGCAATCCCCACTAGGCCTGGACGCTGATCTCAAGGCCGAGAGGCCGATCCCGAATTTTGATCCGGCGTAGCGCGGCGCTCACCCCCTGCCCCGGCGATCAATCTTCTGCTATGACGCCGCGAGCGAACAAGAAACCTTCAGGGAGCCGTACCCATGCGTTATCTCCACACCATGCTGCGCGTGCGCAATCTCGACGTCGCGCTGAAATTCTATCAGGACGCGCTGGGGTTGAAGGAAGTACGCCGGATCGACAACGACAAGGGCCGCTTCACGCTGGTGTTCCTCTGCGCGGCCGAGGACCTTGATCTCCTGAAGAGCCTGCCGAAGACGCGCGGCGCGCCGCTGGTCGAGCTCACCTACAACTGGGACGAGGAGAAATACGGCGAGGACCGCTATTTCGGCCACCTCGCCTATGAGGTCGACGACATCTACGCCACCTGCGACAGGCTGATGAAGATGGGCGTCACCATCAACCGCCCGCCGCGCGACGGCAACATGGCTTTCGTGCGCTCGCCCGACCTGCACTCGATCGAGCTCTTGCAGAAGGGCGATCCGAAGCCACCGGCCGAGCCGTGGGCCTCGATGCCGAACACGGGCCACTGGTGAGCGCCTACGCCTTCTTCGTGCACGTCCGCCATGACGTCTATCGCCTGGTGCTGAAGGCAGACGCGCCGTTTCCGCCGGAGACCAGCGAGGCCGAGTGGACGCGCACGCGCGTGCGCGAGGCCGCCGACGTCAATGCGGAAGTTCGCGAGGCCGTCGACCGCGACGGCTACTCGCTGTTCCGGATCGGGCTGTCACTGTCGGAAATACCAAAGGAATGAGCGTGCCGGAGCCGCACGCGGCAACAATAGACGGGGGTGCAGATGGCCGGACAATTGACGATCTGGGGCCGGGCCAATTCGGTCAATGTGCAGAAGGTGCTGTGGTGCCTGGCCGAGCTCGACATCCCCTACACCCGCATCGATGCCGGCATGGCCTTCGGCAAGAACGACACTGCTGAATATCTGGCGATGAATCCCAACGGCCGCGTGCCGACGCTGGTCGACGGCGACTACGTGCTGTGGGAATCCAATTCCATCATGCGCTATCTCAACCTCGCCTATGGCAAGGCCTCGCCGATCTACCCGCAGGACGCCAAGGGGCGCGCCGCGGTGGACCGCTGGCTGGACTGGACGCTGTCGACCTTGCAGCCGGTCGATCGCCCGGTGTTCTGGGGACTGGTGCGCACGCCGCCGGAGAAGCGCGACATGGCCGCGCTGCAGAAGGATGCCGATGCGGAAGCCGTGGTGTGGCGCGTGGTGGAAGCGCAGCTCGCCAGCCGCCGCTTCATCGAAGGCGATCAGTTCACCATCGCCGACATCGCCCTTGGCGCGTTCGCGCGGCGCTGGTTCGGCGTCGAGGGCGTGACCAAGCCGAAGCAGCCCAACATGGAGCGCTGGTTCGCGCAATTCGCGCAGCGGCCGGGCTTCCAAAGGCACATCGCGCCGCCGATGAGTTGAGCATCGCGCGGTCGCTCTCGAAGGAGAGACGATTTTCCAGAGCAGGCCTGTCAGCGCACGAATTTCACGCCGACGGTCCGGCCGCGGCGCCAGACCACTTCGCAGGCCCGGCCGCTGCGCGCATCGCGCGAAAACGCAAGCCGCAGTCGTGCCGGCAGCGTGTTGCTGTCCTCGACGGTGACCTTGGCGCCCGAGGCGGAGAGATCCTCCACCACGCAGGCCCGCACGGCAAAGCCGCCCTCGAGCGTGATCCACCCGGGCTGACGCAGCGACTTGCGCGCCTCGCGTTTCTTCGCCCCCAACTTGCTCAGTCCCGCTGCCATCGAACTCTTTCCGTAAAACTCAAATCGATTTACGGCACGCCGCTTTAAATTCCGTTGCCAAATACCTGCCGTTTTCCGCCATCCGGAACCACGGGCGACCGGCGAGCCGCGGCGGAGGAATTCAGGGGTGGGTGTGTTGGGATTTGGCGCTCCCTAGCGGAATCGAACCGCTCTCTCCACCGTGAAAGGGTGGCGTCCTAACCGATAGACGAAGGGAGCAAAACATAAGGAAAATCAGCGCTTTGGACGCATAATTTAACCCGGTTTGCGGCCGGCCGCGGGCAACGCCTTGGCCGATTGCGAGCGAACGTATAGTGGCGTTTGCCAGGCCCGGCAAGTCGCCACGCGCGCCAAATTCAGTGGTTTCGGACCAGTGGCACTTTCGCTTCCGCGAGGCGAACGCCGTCAGCGTGGAAACAATTTGTCGCGGATGTAGCGCGAGGTTGGTGTCAGGCGGATGCCGCGCGGCTTGCACCATGCCGCCTTGTCAATCTCTTTCTTGTCGCCGATCTTCAGGCGGCCGGAGACCTTCTTGGCGAGAAAGATCGCGTCGTTCATCTTGCGGCCCGATCGCTGATTCCTGGCCTTCACTTCCTTCCAGAGCTTGACCGGCCCGACCTTGAGCTTCGGCAGTTCTTCTCCGATCTCGCGGCGCAGGCAGCGCCGCTCGCTTTCATTTGTTCGCCGGCGGCCGCCCGGAAACATCCACAGCCGGTCGCGCCGGCGCCTGACGAGAAGCACGCGCCCCTTTCTTGCGGCGACAAGCTTTGATGACTTTGCCATTCCCAGTTCCGACTCGATGCTCCGCTTCATTGTAGCCAAAATGCAACCGTATCATTCCAATGCGCCACTGCTCCGGGAATTTTCGCGCCCGCAGCGCTATGTACGCAGCCACCATCACGCGCATGACGTGCCGTGGATGTCAGGCGCCCGCCGGCACCAACAGGGCGAGGAGATCTCCAGCAGCAGCTACAAGCGCCCCGACAGCAGCGCCGTGGCGGCTCGCCTGCTCTGTCAGGATGAGATGGTCGGCGTACTTGCGCTACATCGCGTCCGCTGACTCAGCCGGCAGGTCTTTCATGTCCGGGTGAGTTTTGAGGAGCGTCGTGACGTCGATACTGGGCTTGTCCTTCAGCGCCTCGATCACGCAGTTCTTGACATACTTACGGCGCTGCAGCCACGGCACCTTCTTGCCCTTCGCCTCCGACTTGCAGGAGGCGATCGCCTGCTTCAGGGCGGCTTTTTCCGCCGCCGTGGGCGCGGCAGCCGACGCGGCGCTACCGCCGACAATGATCGCGATAGCACACACGACCGGATAGACCCAGATACGAGACGTCATTGCAATTCCCCCCCATTGCTTTCTCAATTGTTGGCCGCCTCACCGTACCATGGCGCCATAGACGATGTCCTGCACCTGCTCGCGATAATATTTCCGCAGCTCGCCCGGCGCAGCGGTGCCGACCACCACGACAAGGCGCTCCTTCGGATCACAGAAGAACTGGGTTCCGTAGGCGCCGTTCCAGCTGAATTCACCGGGATTGCCGGGCACCGACGACAGGCCCTCCTGGGTGCGCACGGCCACGCCAAGCCCGAACGAGAAACCGCCGCGATGCGGCTCGATCGTGGCGACGTTGTTCTTGATCTCGGGCCCAAGATGGTTGGAGATCATGTGATGCACCGTCTTGGGGCCGAGGACGCGCTGGCGATCTAACTCGCCGCCATTGAGCAGCATCTGGCCGAACCGCACATAGTCGCCGACGGTGGCGAAGGCACAGGCGCCGCCGCAGTCGAACTTTGTCGGCGTGTCCAGCAGCTTGATGGCCTGCGGCTTGCCGGTGAGCGGATCGTTGGCGAACGGCCGCGCTAGGCGCGCGCGTTGCGCATTCGACGGCGCGAAGGTGGCGTCGTCCATGCCGAGCGGCTGCCACACATTCTTGGCCAGGTATTCGCCGAGCCGCTGCTCGCTCACCTTCTCGACGACGGCGCCGAGTACGTCGATCGAGAAGCCGTATTCGAAGACCGTCCCGGGCTGATGCGCCAGCGGCAATTTGGTGATGCGTTCGATGAAGGCCGATGTGTCGCCTTCGATCGCCGGCGCGGTCCCCTCAGGATAGGCCTTCGCCACCGGGCTCGCGCTGTCGGGCCGGCCGCCATACATGAGGCCCGACGTATGGCGGTAGAGGTCATGGATGAAGATCGGCTGCGCCTGCGCCTCGAGCTTCAGCGAGCCGTCCGCCTGCACCACGCCTACCTTCATGTCGGCGAAGGCCGGAAAATAGTCCGACAGTTTCGCCTGCAGCGGCAGGCGGCCCTGCTCCATCAGCGTCAGTCCCGCGACCGCCGCCATCGGCTTGGTCATGGAGGCCAGCGCAAATACCGCATCCAGCGGCATCGCCGTGCCCTTGGCCGGATCGAGCTGGCCATAGGCCTTGTAGTGCACGAGCATGCCGTCGCGGGCGATCGCGACCACGGCGCCCGGCACGCGTTTGGCGGGAATCTCGCGCGCAAAGAAATCGTCCATTCGCGCCAGGCCCTGCTGGGAGAACCCGGCATCGCCGGGCTTTGCCTCCGGCAATGGACCCGCATGTGCCGCACTGAAAGCGATGGCTGCAGATAGTGCCGTGCCTATGACTGTTCTTTTCACTGGCGCCTCCCGACGGAGCGTTCTCGCGTGACCTTGCGCTTGTTGTTTGGGCGTCCGTCCGCCAATCAATAGATCACCGTTGGAAGGGCAACAAGACGAACCCGGCGCCGGCCCTGGCCGCCTCGATTTGAGCAGGCCCTCGATCAAGCGGGGGCCGGCCCCTGATACAGTTCTACCGCCGCGACCTCGCCAGGGTTTCCGATGGCATCTCGCCAAATTGCTCCCGATAGGCCTGCGCGAAGTCGCCGAGGTGCCAGAATCCGTACGCCAGCGCAGCGGCCTTGACGCTGTCCGCGCCGGCAACGAGCCGGCGTCGCACCAGCCACAACCGGCGCAAGCGAAGATAGCGATGCAGGCTCATCCCGCGATAGCGCTGCACCGCATCGTGCATGGTGCGCACCGACACCCCGATGTGATGTGCGAGCTCCTCGCTGTAGATGACTTCGCCGACATGGCCGGCCAGCGCCGCCTCGATGTCCCTGAAGATCTTGATCTGCCGCGAGGCATTCGCCTGGCTGGACCATCGTGCCGGAACGAATTCGGCGACGGCGCTGTCGATGGCGGCAAGCAAGGACTCGCGCATCGCCGCCGCAACGTTGCCGGTGCCGGGCAAGCCCCCGATTTCCGACGCCGTTGCGAAGATCTTTCTGACCAGGCGGCGCAGCTTCAGGAAAGTATCGCGGCTTGCCTCGAACAGATGAAAGTTCGCGCCGGTGTGCGGCCAGCCGCGGTTCGTGATCTCCGGCCGGAAGATGATGGAGACATATTGTCTTGGCGTCCTCTCCACCGAGCTGTAAATCGCTCCGCCCCCACCCATCGTGATGACCGTGTCGTCACGTTCGACACCGTTGAATCGTATGGGCGCGCCGTCATCCATGGAAAAGGCAACGGCGGTGCAGTCCGGCCCGAGCTGAGCATCGGTGATCCGCGGGAACGACTTCGTGAAGTTCACTTCGCATCCGGGAAGACTGAGGATGGATTGCTCCGCCGCAATGGCGCGCACCAGCGGCGTAAAATCCACGCTCAGGTCACGGATAGAACTGCGGAACTCATCGATATCAGTAAATCGAAATATCCTTGGCGCCGGCAGCGGCGCTGAATCGTCACCTATGATGCCCCTCGCTTTCCCGGAGCGTCATTGCTCGCGCCCTGAGACACTCTGATCAACGACTGAAATGATCGTTCTCCTCACGAATCCCTGCGATCTGAAATCGAAAGAATCGTATCTGAAGCGCAATCGGCGAGCATTGGCCTCGCCGAATTTCGATATTGTTTTGACCTATTCAAATAGTATCTAAATACCTTTTTTCGGTATTCTTATAAGGCGGATTAACAATTTTCGCGTGGAATTCGGCTTTCGAAACAACGACGTTGGCACAAATAAATAGCAGGTCCATGCCATGGTTGCGATCGGTCCCGCCGAGCTCGTTGCCGAATTGGAGCAGAGCGTGCGGGCATCCCCTGGGCGTACCAGCCAGATGCTGCGTCGCGTCGCGGACCTGTTTTTGGTTACCGCAGGCCGGCTCGGTCAAGGCCAGCTCGATGTCTTCGATCAAATACTGACTCGTCTGAGCGACCATGCCGAGTTGCAAGCCCTGGCGCAGCTCAGCCAGCTTCTTGCAGACGCGCCCACGGCCCGGCTGGAGATCATCCGGCGGCTTGCGCGCCATGAGGAGGCAACGGTCGCCGCACCGATCCTGCAGAAGTCGGAATGTCTGTCCGAGGAGGACCTCATCGAAATCGCCGCGTGTCGCAGCGCAGCGCATGGATTGGCGATCGCACAGCGTCCCATCCTTGGCGAAGCCATCGTTGACGTGCTCCTGGATCATGGCGACACCGGCGTTTTCCTTCAGCTCGCGAAAAGCCGCGGCGCAAGGTTCTCGAGCGAAGGCTATTCGCGGCTGGCCGGAATGGCGGAGCGCAACGACGATCTGGCGGATCTGTTCGTAAGGCGCGCAGATGTGCCGCCGGACGTGCTTCGCCGGCTGCTTGCCAGTGTGCCGCGGTCGGTACGGGCAAGGCTGCTCAAGATCGCCGCGCCGGAGCTGCGCGAAGCGGTCAAGAGCGTCATCGAGAGCGTCGAGGCCAACATTTGCACGAAGGCACCCGAGCGGATCGACTACTCGGAGGCGCAGGCCAAGATAGTCGAGCTGAACAAGCTCGGAAAGCTTAACGACCCCACGGTCAATCGCTTCGCAACCTGGCGCGAATACCGCAATCTCGTCGCAGCCCTGTCGCAACTCGCCACGGTCCCGATCGAGACCATCGAAGCACTGCTGCACGAGCGCGACCACTACGGCCTGATGGTCGCGTGCCGCGCCTCCCGCCTGAACTGGAACACGACGCTGGCTGTCATCAACAACCGGCCGGATCAGGCAAGACTCTCCGGCAAGGAAATCGAGCAGGCCGAGGCCGCATTCGACACTCTCAATCTTTCAACCGCCCAGCGGCTGATCCGCTTTGGCACTATCAGCGACTTCGCGCTGAAATTCCTGCGTGACGGAAACGTTGCGCTTGCGGAGACCGGCTGATGAGCTACGGCGATCGGAAATCGGAACGCGTTCATTTCGAACACCGCTATCCGATGAACCTGATGGGCGTCGACGGCACGTGGCGCCGAAGCTGTGTCATGCTCGACGTATCGTCCACCGGCGCGAAGCTGGAGGTCGAAGGGGCGCTCGATGTCCTGCGCGCCCAAGAATTCTTTCTGGTGCTGTCCTCGACCGGGTTGGCATTCCGCCGCTGCGAGCTTGTGCGCATCGACGGAAGCGAGATCGGCGTGCGCTTCGTGGTTCCCGAAAGAAAAAAGAAGCACCGCTCCGGCCCGGGCTGAACGGACCCGACGACCCCATGACCGTTCACATCATCGCCGACAACGCCACCAAGACTTCCGCCCTGCGCGCCATGATCGAGCAGCGCTTTATGGTGACGTCGGAAATGCTTGCCGGCGCAAGCCTCAAACGGGCCGGCATCGAGGCTGTCGTGGTTGCCGCCGATGTTGCCGGGGTCGACAATATATCGGCCTTGAAGGCCATTTCGGCCAGGCTCTCGCGCATCCCCCGGCGGATATTCCTGATTGACGGCAGTTCGCGCCTCGCGATCGTCCAGGCTTATGCGTTGGGCGCGACCTATGTGCTGACCAACCCCGTGCCTCCGGCCCAGTTGCTGGCAAGACTAGCGCCCGCCGAGACGGCGCTCGCCCCTCGCGATGAAACCTCCGAGCGAAGCCTGCAAGCAGCTTCGGCCGGCGCGGCCAGCATCGCCGCCATGTTTGCGGCCGTCATGAAGGGAGCGGCGATCGACGTCGGGGAAGCCAAGGCCGCGGGCGGCAGGATCGCCAGCAATATTGCCGAAAACGGTCTCGCCGACTGGCTCACCACGGTGCGGCGTCACCACGAAGGCACCTACCAGCACTGTCTGCTGGTGACGGGACTTGCGGTCGACTTTGGCCTCAGCCTTGGCCTGGGAAATGTCCAGCTGGAGCGATTGTATTCGGCTGCCATGTTTCACGACATCGGAAAGGCGAGGATTCCGCTCGCGATTCTGGACAAGCCCGGCCGGCTCGACGACGACGAACGCGCGCTCATTCAATCGCACCCCGTCGCCGGGTTTGAAGTGCTGCAGGGAAACAGCGCGATCTCGCCGGAAATTCTCGATGCGGTGCGCCATCATCATGAATTCCTCGACGGCAGCGGATACCCCGATGCACTGTGTGCGGAAAGCATTTCCGACATCGTGCGGGTTCTGACCATCTCCGACATCTTCGCAGCCCTGATCGAGCACCGCACGTACAAGCCCGCCATGCCGCGCGAGAAAGCCTATGCAATCTTGCAGGGCATGAGCGGCAAGCTCGAAAAGCCGCTGGTCGACGCCTTCCGCGATGTCGCGCTCAATCGATAGGTTGCGCGCTGGTGGGCCAAACCGGTTGCGCTATTCGTTGCCGTGCACGGGAATGAGCACGACCTCCAGCTTCAAACCCGGTGTTTCTTTTGCAAAGCCCGTGCATGAAAAGCCTGCGTCGCCGTCCGACTCTCCGGACATGATAATTTCGATCTCATCCATGCCAAACACGCCGGGCGGTCCGGGCGCGACTCGTTTGGCGGACATGGTGGCCCTGAGCCGCGCTCCCTCCAGAGTCCAATTCCCGCTGTACGAAAATGTCGAATCGCCACCGCTGAGCCTGCCGTCCGGTGCAAGCTCAACGATACCCGAACCTTCGCCGATCGGCGTTTTGAACCAACCGGTATATGTGCCCTGACTGACCAAGCCGACGCACTCCAAGCATAGCGTCCTAATTGGATTCGCAGACGACGAAATGCAATTTACTTGCGGCGGATTCGGGGCCGATGTCTGGACGCGTGCACCATCTGCGCTGGCCCTCTCCCAATGGTCGAGACGTGCTGGGAATACCAGCGCCACCGCTCGACATTTGTGCCGGCCGATCACCGGGCTGCCATAGCCATTGATGGCCCAACCTCTTCGTCCCTGTTCCGGATTGGAACAGAGCTCGCTCTCCCGAATTGTGCCCGGGAGGAGACTGCACAGAATTGGGCCGAGAGTGGCGCCGACAATCCGCGCGCACTTGCTTCGGCCAATTCGCAAACCAGGAGCGGGACATGAACCAGCTTATCTACCTTGTCGGATTGATCGTCGTAATACTCGCCATCCTTTCGTTCTTCGGGCTTCGTTGAGTAATCCCATGACGATCATCGAAGAAGAACGGGTCGTTCCTGGCAGTGCCGGATCTTCCAGATATCTTTCCTGGACGCCCGCCGTGGCCGGCGCGCTGATCGCAACCGCATTTTCCACCGTTCTGGTCGCCTTTGGGACGGCCATCGGATTGGGCGTGGCATCGGCTGCGCCGACATGGCGCGACGCCTCGGTGGCGCTATGGCTGTTGTCCGGCCTCTATTTGATCCTGGTCGCGCTGGTCAGCTTTGGCATCGGTGGCTATGTCGCGGGCCGCATCCGACCGAGCCGGCCGGCTGCGAATGCTGACGAGATTGAGTTGAGGGATGGCCTGCATGGTTTGGCGGCCTGGGCCATGGCCGTCGTCTTGATCGCGCTCGTCGCCGCTTTCGTGGGAAGTGCCTCGCTCGCGCGCACTCCCGCCGCACAAACGGCGCCTTCCGCCAACACGGCGGAGCCGATGCTGAGTTACGAACTCGACAAGCTGTTCCGCACCGCCCGGCGATCCCCCAATGCCGAGACGACGGCGGAGCGGGCTGCGGCCGGACGCATACTGCTCACCTCCTCCAGTCACAGCGGTGTTGCGGCAGAAGACCGCACCTATCTGATACAACTGGTGAATGGTATTGCCGGCGTGACAGGCCCAGACGCAGAACGCCGCGTCGACAACATCATCGCCAGTGCAAAGACCGCCATCAACCATGCCCGGCGCAGCTCAATCATCGCCGGGTTTTCGATTGCGGCCTCGATTTTGCTCGGAGCAGTCGTGTCTTGGTTTGCGGCCAGCGAGGGCGGTCGTCATCGCGAGGGCGGCGCTGTACCGGGTTGGCTGACCAATCCTGCGGTGGGGCGCCGACAAGGACAGCTCCCCTAGGCCGCTGCAAGGTCAAAGGGCGCGCAACGGCCAAGCGGGACGTTGCGCGCAAATCCAAATTCCCAAGCGATTACAAGCGGCCTCGCCCAAGATGCTGTTTTTCGGAAATCACACTGAACAATTCCGTAAAACAGAACAAGATTACACCCAGCCCGCGCCTCCATGAGGGGACGCTTCGCGGTCGTCACGGAACGTTGGCGCGGGTTGCGATGGACGCTTGCTGCGTCAGCGTGGTGCAAACCGCGCGGACGAAAACGCGGCAGCGTACGGCGAAGTCGTGTGGTCCTGGCGCCGCGACCCTGGCGTCTATCCCCGCCGGCCTGTGCTGGCGGGGCAACGGTGACAAAAAAGGCCGCTCAC
>Ga0187815_10000281_pt1 | contig 25590 bp, 20 predicted proteins | sample NC_S_5_FD_132962 | JGI IMG/M metagenome (GOLD analysis project Ga0187815, IMG submission 132962) | Wetland sediment microbial communities from Neuse River Estuary, North Carolina, USA - ASW-S_5 | ecosystem: Environmental > Aquatic > Freshwater > Wetlands > Sediment | place: USA: North Carolina...
AGAACTACACGGAATTCGATCTGAAAGGTTCCGGCGCCATCGTGCTGGGTCGTGAAGGCGAAGGGCTGCACGAGCTGACGCGCAAGCGCTGCGATTTCCTCGTGTCGCTGCCTACGGCGGGCCCCGTTCGCTCGCTGAACGTTTCAGTTGCTGCGGGAATTGTCCTATTCGAAGTCGTGCGCCAGCGCGGGCTGAACGAGATCGAATCGAAACGGCAACCGGCTCCGCAATTAGCTCCGAAGGAAGGCAAGTGACGCCAGCTTCAGAATTCGGCGAGCCTATTTGTCGTATTGCAGTAGTGCGAAGACGTCGATTCCCGGAAGCTTCCTGCGGCCATCGAGGAAGGTGAGTTCGACGGCGAAAGCAGCGCCCTCAACTGTTCCGCCGAGTTGCCGGATTAGCTCGACGGTGGCGGCGGCCGTACCGCCCGTGGCGAGCAGATCGTCGCATACCAAAACGATTTCGCCGGGACGGATTGCGTCGACGTGGATCTCGAGCGAATCGCTTCCATATTCGAGCTGATACGTTACAGCAGCGGTTTTCGAGGGCAGTTTCTTCGGCTTGCGCACCGGAACGAAGCCTGCTTTCAAGGCGTAGGCAAGCGCGGGACCAAAAATGAAGCCGCGCGCCTCGATGCCCGCGACAAGATCGATCTTTTTCCCGCTGTAGTGATCGCAAAGCCGGCTGACCAGCGAATGAAATCCCCGCTTGTCCTTCAGGAGGGTGGTCAAGTCATAGAAGAGGACGCCGGGTTTGGGGTAATCGGGAATTTCGCGGATCAACGCCTTCAGATTGTCCATGTGATCTTTCTCACCATCCTTCGCGCTCGATCGAAAAGTCGTTCTCGAATTGCGGGTCGAGTGCCGCTTCCTCTTCGGCAACTTCATCGACCATTGCGCCGCTGGGGCCTTTCTGGAGTTCTCGCCGGAGCGAGTTTAATGCCGGACTTGGTCCGATGGCGTAAACTTCGACCCGCCCGTCGCGAAGATTCTTTACGAATCCAGTCACGCCCAGACGTTGAGCCAGTCGAATCGCGAAAAACCGATAGCCGACTCCCTGGACCATGCCACTGACGAAATAACGTTTTGCAGTCTTTTCTTTCACCGCTGAAATTGCCCTGCTGTTTCCACCAGCCGCAGCCAGCTACGAAAAGGCGCACGTTTTCGTTGCAGATTCTAGCAGACGCTGGAGGCTTGGCGCAGCCGCGCGAAGGGCTAAAGCGAGGCTGGGTGGCCCAACGTCCGACATCATGGCAGAATTGCCGGGCTATGGCGGTGACAAAATCTGAACTTCGAGCGCGAGCGAGCCCTGTTTTTCCTCCCTGCCTATGGCTCGTTTCAGGTCTGATTTTCGCAACCCTGTGCGGCGTGCATTTGTTGGCAGGCCCAGGCCCTCGCCACGTTCACCACGATCCGAAAGCGAGTGCCTTCTCCCGTGCCGGTGATCCCGGCAGTTCGGAGACGCATCCAGGTTTGGAGATTGTCCAGCACGGAGGTTACCCGGAGCTGCGCGTGGAGGGTCAACCGTTCTTCATCCATTCGGCGGCGTTCTTCTACTACCGGATTCCGCGTGATCTTTGGGAGGCGATGCTGAACCGCTATCACGCACTCGGCATCAACACAATCGATATCTACATACCCTGGAACTGGCACGAGCCGAAGGAAGGCGAATTCGATTTCGACGGTCACACGAATCCGAGACGCGACCTGCGCAGCCTTCTGACCTTGATCACGAACAAGGGATTCAGACTCATTGCGCGGCCCGGTCCCGAGATCCTGAACGAATGGCGCCACGGCGGTTATCCGGGCTGGCTGCTCGAGCGCCCAGAGTACAAGATGGATCCGCTCGACTGGATCGAAGGACGTTATCCGCCGCTGGACAACCTGAACACGCGCGATGCGGAAGCTGCGGCGCAGGGCTGGCTTGAAAATCCAACACACATGGAGCAGACGCGGATATGGCTCACCGCGGTGGCAAAAATTCTCGCCCCGTACGGCGCGCACGCAACCGTGCACGTCAAATCGGAAAACCGCCAATTGGCGTCAGGCGAATCGAGCGGCCCGCTGCTGTTCGTACAGCTCGGAGACGACTTTGCCATTGGGCGCGCGAACCGCGCAGGGCCTCAGTTCTGGAAATACGTTGAAGAGCTTCGAGGAATGCTTGCAGGCGGCGGGCTGAATGTTCCGGCATTTATTAACCCCACAGATATGCGCGTTTCCGCGCAGGGAGCGAGCCAGAATCCTGCGATTGGCGTGATGGGCCAGTGGTACATGCCTCGTGAACCGGCGTCCGAAAATGCGGGACCTGCGTTGCTGACATCTCATGACACGTCCGAAATTGGGGTGTTCACGGAAGAACTGAAAACCCAGCCCGCTTTTCCTCCGGTGATGGTCGAATATCAAGCAGGATGGTACGCGCCTGCGGACGACGATCGGCCGCGTCCTAATCTGCCGGAGAACACGTTGCTGAGTTCGCGCCTGCTGATTGGCAATGGCATTCACGGTTTTAATTACTTTCCGTTGCAGGATACGTTCACTCCGGCGGGTTACTCGGTCCCGTGGGCAAACCGGTCATATCGATGGGATGCGGCGCTCAGCCCGGACGGCGACCCTCAGCCGAGAATTCAGGCGGTGCGCCGGAACGGGCAACTCCTGCAGACTTGGGGGTCGTTGCTTGCTGCTTCGCATAAGCGCCCTGATTTCGGCATTATTTATCCTCTCGGTGCATACGCGCAGAACCTGCTGACGCCTCAGGATATTTCGACCGTCTCGGAGTCAGTGATGCGCATCGAGAGGCTGGGTGTGCTCGCAACAGTATCGAGCGAATTACTCGATCCTGAGTTCCAGCCTGTCGAGCAGTTGCTGCGCGACCCGCTTCTTTTCTTACCCGTTTTCGATGCGGGAAAACCGCAGTTTCAACTTTCCGAGCGCGCGCAACAGGAGATCGTCGACTACGTGCGACGCGGCGGCACACTTCTCGTCTTTCCTGCGCGTCCGCCCGGCAAGGTGATCGGCGAGCTTTGGAAGGATGCGCCAAGTGCTCCCGATGCACCCCCTTCTGCGGATTCTGCGATTCGCGCGAAATGGGCATTCGGTGGAGGCGAAGTCATAGAGTCTTCAAAGGACTTCTACTCCTGGATTTCCCTCAATAAGGGTCTGGGGGACAACCGGGCACAGGAGGCCTTTCCGTGGGCCAGAGGGGCGTTGCGCGAATTTCTTGAGGCGGCGGGCGTTCAACCGGCTCTGAAGCTCTCCGGTGATAGCGGGGAGGCGCCGGACCTGATCGCGTCGGAGATCGTCACCAATGAAGGGACGGGACTGCTCGGCAATCGAACCAACGGCCAAGGGTTCTTGAGCGTGACCAACATTTCGGAGCAGGCGGCCGAAGCCAAATTCGAAATACTGTCACCTTCCGCTTCCGCGCGAGGCACTCAGGATGAATATTCTCGGCTTGACGTCATGGTGCCCGCCCGCGAATCGCTTTTGCTCCCCCTAAGTATTCCCGTGTGCTCTTCTGCTTCGCGGGCGCTCTGTGACGAAGACATTTCCACGGCAGGCGCGGAATTCCTGGAGTGGGGCCTCGACGGTAAGACACTTGAACTCAGTTTTTATGTACCTGCACGCGCCGAAATCCACCTTCACGTCTCGGAGAAGCCGTCGAGAGTCGCGCTCGACGAAACGGATGTGCACCCGGACTCCACGTGGACTCCCGCAACACATGACTTTCGGCTAACTCTTCCGCGAGGGGCAGCTCCCAATTTTCGGCGTACGATCAAGCTGGACATTCCGAACGCCGTCCGTGCGGAACACGGCAAGAAGAACAAGCCGAGCAAAGCGCCACCTGAAGATGTGGATTGTTACGTAGTGAACGCGGTGCGTTTCCCGACCAGCGGCAATGCATTCCTGCGAACTGTTCCGGCTCTCATCGTTCCTGATGCCGACCAGAAGATGAATGTATTGCTCATGACCGAGAATCGAAACGAATCCGCCAGCGGATCGGTGGAGCTTTCGTTCGATAAGCCTCTGCACGGAACCAAGAACATCCTGGTGCCTGCTCGTGGAACGGCGAGTGAGCTGATCGACTTTCGGCAAGCAGAAATACAGGGCTCGCAAACTTCCGCACCTTCGGATCATTTATTTCATGCGGCAATTGAGGTGCGCGTGGGGCGCGATCATCGTGTGCTTCCGCTCGTTTTTCTCCTTCATTCCAACGATGCTCAGGAACATTATCGCTTCGATTTCGATCGCGACGGCGCCGATGAATGGGTGCTCGAAAACGACCGCCTGCGGCTGATCGTTTCTCCCGAATCCGGCGGCCGGGCGATCGCGCTCATGGACAAGCTCTCGGGCGGCAATCTTTCGACGAGCGTTGGACTGTTTCGAGATAACTTCTCATTTACAGAGAATCCGCCCGGCATCAGTGAAGCACGAAGGCGCGGCCGCTACGGCCTGTTCAACCGACCTTATTCTGCGGAGTGGGGACCGGACAGCGTGCATCCCGTGTTGAAGCTGCACTACGACGCACCGGATGTATATCCCGCTGGAGCGGCCATCGAGAAGACCATGGAACTCGAGGGCGCGGACACTGTGCACGTCAGCTATAGAATCGCTTTGCGTTCGAAAACCGGCGAAAACGGTTCGGGCTCGCAGTCGCAATCCTTCGTTGCACTCAACTCGTTTCCAGCCGAGGAGGCGAACGGATCATCGACTCGGTTTTGCTGGCAAAACAGTTCGCAGGAGAAGACTTCGGTATCCGTGGACGCGGGGAAGGGAGCCGCCGAAGATCCACACTGCGAAGATTTCGTGCGCGACGGCAAGGAGATTCTCGTTCCCGAAGGTGTATCCCAGGTCGAGATTCGCAGCGCTAGCCAGCCCCGCGTAGAAGTGTCTTGGGACTGCGCCAAGTCGTGCGGGCGATTGAGGATTGAACCGAAATACTTTTCCGCGCTTTTCCGTCTGGAATTTCCGCCACTCGCTCCGGGAGCCGAGACCGCAAGCTACTCTATTCGCATCCATGTTGTGAGCCCGCCCTAACGCGGAGGCGTTCAACCGTGCGAGAATTCGCAGCATCACAATAAGTGGGGAAACTCACAATGCAACTCGCACGCGCCGCAATTCTGATCACCTTATTTCTCGCGTCGTCGTGGACCGCCCGCGCGCAGGATCAGACTGGCCCCATTCCTCCGCCCCCGAAATTCGAAGTGCACCGGCTGCCTGCGGTGCCGCATCCCGGTCCGCCTCCTATACCGCAGCAGGAAATCATTCAGCGCTTCGCGGCGAACGAAGAAACCATGGCCAAAGCCTACAAGATGTTCACTTTCACGCAGACGGTTCGCGTCGAGGAATTCAGCAATCCCGGAGGAAAATTTATGGCGACCGGCCAGGTCTATACGCGACCCGATGGCGGTCAGTACTGGCGAATCTTGGGACAACCGCAATCCACGCTAAAGACGACTACTCTTACTCTCGAAGATGTCCGAACGATAGCGACTCTTCCGCTTTTCTTCCTCACGAGCGCAGACATCGGAAACTATAATTTCCTATATGCCGGGCAGGATAAACTCGATGAACTCAACACGTACGTTTTCCAGGTGAAGCCCAAGCAGCTTAGTCGGACTCGCCGTTACTTCGAAGGCGCAATCTGGGTGGACGATCACGATTTGACCATCGTGAAGTCCTATGGAAAATTTGTCAGCGAGGTTGAGCCGGATACGGGCGAGACGAAACTGCCGTTCAAAATGTTCGAAACCTACCGTGAAAACTTCGAGGGGAAATACTGGCTTCCCACCTATACGAATTCCGATGACTTCATCACCACCAAGGGCGGGGACCAATTCCATCTGCGGCTGGTGATTCACTCGACGGACTTCAAACCCAATACTCAGCCTCCCGCGCCAGCCTCCGGCACCGGATCCGCGCCGTCTCAACAGTGATCCGTCGCCTGGCCAGCTATTGGCGATGACTTGATCGGGAGGCGGACAGGTACTGCGGCAAGCCGCAAACCGATGGCAGGATGATCTCGGGATGCGCGGCACGCAATCGCGCAGCCGTGGGGAACGGCCCGAGGACGCCGATCGGTCGCACTCCCGCGCATCGCGCCATCTGAATGTCCTCGGCCGCGTCTCCAACATAAATAGTCTCATCCGCGCGGGCGCGTAAGCGCGTCAACGCCAACCTTAACGGCGCTGGGTCCGGCTTTCGCCGGAGTGTATCCTCGCCGCAAACACAGACGCCGAAATAGGTCCTCAGCTCCATCTCGCGAAGCTGTTTCCTGACGCGCCAGCCGCTTCCGCTGGAGACGACGCCAAGCCGGAAATGCCGTTGCAGCTTGCGTATGGTGGCCCTGACCCCGGGGAGCAGCCCTGGCTTCTGCAGTTTATAGGCGCGCATCCAAAGGCGGTCGGCCATCTCCCATTTCGCTCGTGGAATGCGCGCGGCGCGATAGACTCGATGCCAATTCGGCGAGTAATGCACAGCGAATTCACGCTCGCTCCACGAAATTCCGAGAGCGGCGAACATGCTGACGTAGGCAGCGGAATCGGCGGCAAAAGAATCGAGCAGCGTTCCGTCCCAATCGAACAGAATTACGCGGGCCACACTACTCGGTCGATGCACAGTGAGATCGTATCAGGCAAAGACGGCCAGGCAAGAAGAAGCGGCAAAAAGAAGAGAGGCGCGCCGCTGCGTAAGTACAGTGGACAGCCGCTACGCGCTGTAGCGCAGCGGAATCACATCGTCGCGCTGCAAAGCGAAATCATCAAATGTGGCGGCGTAGCCGTGCCAGCCGGGCGTATCGGTTTCTTCGACGCGAACAATATGCGCCGCGGTGCGCATGTGGACGCGGCCTTGCCCTGCCGGCCGCTCGACCAGGCCGACTTCGAGTTCGATCGAGGTGCCCAGCTTGAGTTCGCGCTGCGCCAGAAAATAGATGCCGCTCGAGCTGATGTTACGCGTGACCAGCGTGACCGGAAATTGCTCGCGGACATTCCCCGCGCCGATTAGCCGGAGCGGCAGCGACAGCTTGGCACGCGGATAGCGGCGATTTTCCAGGGCCACGCCCACCGCGTGTGTGGGCACACGCGCGAAGCGCCTGGGCCCCGGTTTCCCCGAAAATGCGGTTGTCCCTGTGGTCAGGACTTGGAATTCACGCACCGGCGAGACAGCGGCCGGCTGCGGGATTGTTTTTGCAGCAGCCCCCATTTCACTCCCCCCAAGGTACGCTTTTGGCCTGGGCGGCCCCCCGTGCTCGGGGGTGCGAATATGCCTTTGTCAAGCAAAACCGTCAACGAAAGCAAAGCGAAAGTTGTCCTATGATGTAACATCGTATGTTCTCTGACAATTGACGGTCCGAGCGGCGGTTGGTGAAAAAACCAAGCCCCAATTTGGACTAGTTTGGGCGCGAAAAACGGATAGTCGGCCACAAGGGAATCCGGTAGGTTGGAGTTGTTAGTATCAGCGTCCAAGCAGGAGAACGGCTATGATTCAGCGCATGCGACGGGCCGGGGCACAAAGTCTCGGAGATAGCGGGAACGAAATGCTGTGGCGATCGGTTCGCACCCGCGACCGTTCTGCCGACGGCGCGTTCGTGTATGCGGTGCGTTCTACGGGAGTCTACTGCCGCCCATCATGCCCCTCCCGCAAGCCGCACCGCGCACAGATTCTATATTTCGCGCTGCCTGAGGCCGCCGAACAGCAAGGTTTTCGGGCCTGCCGCCGTTGCAGGCCTCGCGCCATCGGCCCGCGCGATCCCAAGGTTGAACTTGTGGCGCGCGTCTGCCGCCAAATCGAGTCCCGAATAACAGACGGTTGGGATGATGATTCTCGGCTCACGCTCGCGGCGCTAAGCGCGCCTCTGACCTTGAGCCCGCATCAACTCGAGCGCGCTTTTCGCAGTGTGATGGGCATTACGCCGCGGCAATATGCGGACACGCAAAGAATGCGGCGCGTCAAATCCGGTTTAAGGAAGGGTGATAACGTGACCACTGCACTTTATGACGCAGGATTTGGCTCGAGCAGCCGGTTGTACGAGCGCGCGCCTTCGCATCTTGGGATGACGCCAGCCGCCTACCGGCAGGGAGGAAAAGGAATGCAGATTCACTACACGATCGTCAGCTCGCCATTGGGACGTTTGCTCGTGGGGGCCACGGAAAGAGGCGTCAGCGCCGTTTACCTTGGCGATTCGGACGCGCGCCTGGAAGCCGCACTTCGAAAAGAATATCCGCACGCAGATATCCAGCGCGACCGCAGCGGTCTGGAGACATGGGTGTCGAAAATCCTGAATCATCTCCGCGGACGCGAACCTCATCTCGACCTGCCGACCGATGTTCAGGCCACGGCGTTTCAGAGGCGCGTTTGGGAAGAATTGCGGCGTATTCCTTACGGCACAACTAAGACCTACAGCGAAGTGGCGAGCGCGATTGGACGTCCCACCGCAGTTCGAGCGGTAGCGCGCGCCTGCGCCACCAACCCAACCTCGATCGTCGTTCCGTGCCACCGCGTCGTCCGCGAGGATGGCAATGAAGCCGGATACCGCTGGGGCCTTGACCGAAAGCGCTCGTTGATTGCTAGCGAAAAAGCGAACGTCCCGGGTTCGTGAAACACGAGTGGAACATGACTGACGAATTCACGTTTCCTGACCACGAATCGGCGGCGAAATTCCTTCTTACTTCGGACGAAAGGCAGAGACTCTGGCGAGCGCTGACTGAGGTCATCGAGAACTATATCTCCGGCGTCCGGGATTTGCCGGCCGCCGCCGAACCCACCCCGGAAGCAGTGAGGTCGTGGCTGGCGCGCTTTGATTTGGCGTGTCCGATGGCTCCGGATGACGCCGTGAAGCTGGTGTCCGAGGCGCTCTCGCAGAGTCAGGTGCACACGCCGCATCCACGCTATTTCGGCCTGTTTAATCCGACACCCACGACGGCCGGAATCGCGGCCGATGCGCTCGTGGCCGCCTTCAATCCGCAGCTTGCCGTGTGGAAGCACAATCCGTTTGCAGTCGAAGTGGAACGATTCCTGGTGCGCGAGTTGGCTTCGCGATTTGGTTATTCAGCGGGGTCCGCAGACGGCATCATGTGTTCCGGCGGGTCCGAAGCCAATCACACCGCCTTGCTCGCTGCTTTAGCGCATGCTTTTCCGGACCTCGATCGCGAGGGCCTGCGCGGGCTGCGCGCGCAACCAGTGTTCTATGTTTCGGCGGAAAGCCATCATTCGTTCCATAAGGCGGCACGGCTTTGCGGGCTTGGCAGCCGCGCGGTACGCGAAATTGCGGTAGACACCGATTTGAGAATGGAAACTTCGGCCCTGGAATCCGCAATCCGTGAGGACCGCCGGAACGGCTCCTCACCGTTCTTGATTGTGGGCACAGTTGGCACGACGAACGCCGGCGCCATCGATCTGCTGCGTGAAATCGCGGCCATTGCGGCGCAAGAGAAGCTCTGGTTTCACGCGGACGCCGCATGGGGCGGCGCCGTCGCGCTTGTGCCGGAACTGCGCCCGTTGCTCGATGGCATCGAATCCGCCGATTCCATTACGCTCGACGCGCATAAGTGGCTCTCGGTACCCATGGGTGCTGGAATTTTCCTCACGCGGCATGCCGAAATTCTTCGCCGGACGTTCCACATTTCGGCCGCCTACGTCCCACCGCAAGCTGCCGGCATCGAAACAGCGGACTTTTACGAAAGTTCATTGCACTGGTCGCGACGGTTTATTGGGCTGAAACTTTTCTTATCCCTGGCGGTTGCCGGCTGGGACGGCTACGCGGAAGTGCTGCGTCACATGATCGAAACTGGCGCGCAGCTTCGCGGCGAGTTGGAGGCGACGGGTTGGGAAGTGGTCAACTTCACGCCGCTGCCCATTTGCTGCTTCCAAGACCGCCGTTCGCCGGAGGGGCGTTCAGCGGACTACCTCGAAGCCATCGTGCGGGAAGTGATTGCTTCAGGAAAGGCGTGGATCTCGACCACTCGGCTGCGCGGCAGCATTCCAGTTCTTCGCGCCTGCGTTACGAGCTATCGCACAACTTCAGAAGACCTACGCATCCTGATTTCCGCTTTAACGGCGGCACGAGAGCAGGTGCGCGCGGGAAAGGAATCAAAATCGGCTAGACTTGGGGCTTGACCTTCTCTGTGCCCTTGGGCCAGTGCGGTTTGAACTGCGAATCAGGGATGTTCGGATTCTTCTCCACGTGCGTATACTTCACGATCGAATAGTCGCCTGAACCCGCCTGGATGAACTCCTGCTGGATGGGCAGTGACGACGACAGATCGAGCCAGATATCCACCTTCGAGAAGTATTTCCGGACGGCAGCCGACTTGGGGGTCAATTCGAGCTCGACTGTTTTCCGGTCATCGATCGTAGACTCACCAACCAGCTTGACCTCGTATGATTTTTCCAATTCCCTGCCCGGGGTCCCAAATCCCAGCATGAGGAACTGCTCGGCAACTCCTCGATTCTTACCGAGATTGTATTCCTCGACGCGCTTGAGCCCAGGGTTGTAGATATAGACGTTGTCTCCCGTGCGCAGGATTGTGCGCGCATCCGGAGCAGTCATTTGTAACAGCATTTTGTCGCCGCGAATGCGAATCGTGCCCGTTTCGGTGGAGCGATCGTTAACCACCACGGTGACATTGGTTCGTTCCATCTCCGCGGCAAGACTGTGAAAGTTTTTTGCCGCAGAGTCCATCTGCCGCAGCACCGAATCAAGCGTCCACGGTCCGTGGTTCTGCGGTATGCCCCAGACCGGCGTAGTGCGCGCAAAATCGAGGGCGCAGACGATGACCAGCATGGTCAGGAAGGCCCCGAATTTTGCCACGATTCTTTTCATATAGGCCGCTTTTTGCTCGACGCGCCCCTACACAAACCGCGAGATAGTACCACACTAGGTAGGATGCATTGGGGCGCACCCGGTTTCGCCGAAGGTATTCTCGCTACTGCTGTACTGTCGGATGATCTGAGTGGGTTTGTCGTCTATCGCAGGTACAGGTCATCCGTGGATCGTTCTTTGGCCGCGCCTTCATTTTTTGCGTTGCTGCTCGAAGGTTTCCCACATCGCATCAGGGATTTCGGTCGCGTCGTTGAATTCGCCCGCTCCCCGCAACCACAGGCCCCCATCGATCACTACGCATTCGCCGTTGATGTATTCGGCTTGCTCGCTGATCAAGTAAGCGGCGAGATTCGCCAGTTCGTCGTGGCGGCCAAAGCGCTTCATGGGATGCGCCTGCCTTGCTCGTTCTTCAAAATCCTTCGAGGGCATGAGCCGGGACCATGCGCCTTCCGTTGGAAATGGTCCTGGCGCAATCGCATTCAGCCGGATTCGGTGGCGTGCCCACTCGACGGCGAGCGACCGGGTCATGGCGAGAACCCCGGCTTTTGCGCATGCGGAGGGAACGACGAACCCCGACCCGCAGTTCGCGGCTGCATACGTAGTCACGATATTGAGCACGTGTCCTGGCCGCTTCGATTCAATCCATTTGCGACCTAGCGCGAGCGTGCAGTGAAACGTGCCCTCCAACACGATACCCACCACAGTTCGGAACGCATTCGGCGACAGCTTTTCGGTTCTCGCCAGGAAATTTCCGGCTGCATTGTTCACCAACGTGTCGATCCCGCCCAACGGTCCCCCGAAATCCTTCTCGGCCGAGGCGATTGCGGCTTCGACGGCTGCAAAATCGCGCACGTCCGCGCAAGCGTATGCGCACCGTACTCCTTTCTCCCGAATTTCGGCTGCGGTATTCTTGAGTGGGTTCTCGCGCCTCGCCACCAGAACAATGTTTGCGCCGAGTTCCGCGAAACGCAGCGCCATCGAGCGCCCTAGCCCGGTGCCGCCGCCGGTGATCAGAATCGTCCGTCCTTTGAACAGATCCTTCTCGAACATGAGTTAAGAACCTCCGTCGGAAATCGAGCCACTCACGCCTCAAAAACTCTCGAGTGCCCAAACTGTTTTCCGGATCACAATCTCATCAAGAAAAACTGGTCAGGCCATCTCAAAAATCGACATGGAGGCGGAGCGATGGGACGAGGACCGGTCCGCGGGCCATGTTATAGCCGGGATTGTTGATATGTTGCAGATCGAACGAAGTGAAAAACCCGCGCCACACGTGCGCTGTGTAGAAACCCTCGAAAATCTTTTCCGGGCCGTAGGTCAGGCCGCCATCACCAAGCTGAAAGCCGTCGCCGCCGAGCGCGAGGTATTGTTGATGTGCTGCGACAATCCCATTGGCCACGAACGCCACTCCCGCGCGGTCATTTTTCCGGTGCCATCTCGTTCCTTTTGAAAATGCTCCCAACTCTGCGGTGCGGTCGCATTCCGTGTAGGCAAACGACTCATTATGCCCGTCGCTCCATCCGAGCCTGCCGAAAATCCCTATGTCCGATGCGATTTCCTGCTCTACATTGAGTCCGAATCCGTATTTGTGCCGCCCCTGGTGCCGCGTTGCGACGATGTCGGGAGTAGGAGTTTGACCGTGCAGATATTCCTCGATGGCTTGCTCGTAATTGCCCATGTCGGCGTGATTCAAATAAGCGAGGAAGCGAAGCACGCCCGTCCGGTGTCTGATGTGGTTGCCGGTGAAATCGAACTCGAGGTTTTCTGCGCGTGCCCGCGCCACGTCCGCGTCAAGGTTGATCCCGTTTGCGACCTTTGGCATTAGCGACTCGGCGAAGCGGGCTGCAAACCAGTGATCGTCATATTCGACCAAAACCCCGTCCGTGTAGCCCCGAGTGTTGGCGGCGTAGTCGTACGCCCCATTGTTGTCGATGGTCCAATTCAGGAATTGAAAGTGACTGTCGCTGCCCCACGTATTTGTATCGAAAAAATCGACCATACTGAACTTGCCTGCGCGAATCTCGATCCGCCGCGCTGGAACCGTATTGGCGAGCGTGAAACTCGTTGCGTCGCGATCTTGCGTAACGCGTTCACTCGTAAGGGGTATCACTTGCCGGATCATGGCGCGCGCCACGTACGGCGTTTGGCTGGTGAGTCCAACGCGCACCACGTCCAGATCCGGATAGCCCGCGAGACCAAGTGATTGGCTGATACCATGTCCACCGGCGCTTTCGATGTCTAGATAGACTTCCGTCGTGGATGTTAGCTTGTAACCTAGATAGAGCGTCACGACCCTCGATGTCGCGCTTTCTGCGACCGAGCGCAGGCTGTTCGGGCCCGAATACTTTGCCAGAAAGGAGGGATGCCATTGCAGGATGATATTCGCTTGCCCGGAAATCCAGTAGCGGCTTGACTCCGAATGTGGAAATAGGGTCAGCACGTCGTCAGAATCGGAGTTCTCTGGAGCCGATGTGGTCTGTTCGCTTTGCGCTTGTTGTGCGGACTGCGCAACCTGCAGAGAAGAACCCTCAACCGGGGTAGATTGGGCCCACGCCGCCGCCCAACCCGACAGACAACACACCGCAAAAAGGCAGAGAATTCGCACTCCGAATTGGGCCAGGGCATGGCGCATAACTGAATGGAATCGAAGATTCGCGTTCGGGTTCCACGCGGGCTAGAGTAGAACATGGCTCGATCGAAATCCACGTTAAAAGGCGGTTACACGGTGCGCATTCATCCGGAACAGGCCGGTCGCGTATTCCCTCTCACGCGTCCAATTCAGCCCGTAGGCCGCTCAGGGCCCAGGCATCCGATTGCCCGTAGCTGCCATCTTTAGTAGTCTCTACGATTGCGCTCGCGTTGTGGGCGCCGACGTACCACTCTCAGAGGTGAGGTTTTGCGGGGAAAAACCTGTCTGGCGTTCGGACTTCTGGTCTTTGCCGCGCTGGTGTTGCCGGCATGCAACGAAATTATCAATTATCCGGCCCCGCGCATCCAGTCGCCACTGGTGCCCTCAAGTATCGACGCGGGCCATCCACTGTTCACCCTGACGGTCAACGGGTTTCAATTCACGCCGGCCTCCGTTATTCAGTGGAATGGCCAAACCCTGATAACGATCTTCCAATCGGTGAATACCCTCACCGCACAAATCTCCGCAGGCTTGGTTCGAAGCCCCGGTACGGCATCCATTGACGTGGTAACTCCCCAGCCGGGTGGCGGCGTTTCTATCTCCCTGATCTTCACCATCAACGCCGTGCCAACCCCGATCCCGCAGATCACGTCTATTTCCCCAACCAGTGTGCTGGCCGGCAGCAGCGCGTTTCAGTTGAATATCACCGGTTCAAATTTCGTTTCCTCTTCGGTAATAACGGTCAACGGCGACAACCGGCAGCCCACTTTTTTGAACTCAGCGAACCTTCAGGTCCAGATCGCGGCCGCTGATGTAGCCACAGCGGGCAGCGTTCAGATTGTCGTCGTCAACCCTGTCTGTTCGTCCGCAAGTCCAAATTGCCAGCCCCCAAGCCCGACTGGCGGCGGAGCATCCTCGCCAGCCTTCCTGACTGTGACAAATCCCGTGCCCACGCTGAGCTCAGTTTCTCCGGTGAGTGTTGCAGCGGGAACTGCTGGTGATACTTCTCTTACAGCGAATGGGTCGAGCTTTGTGCCGAATTCGGTGATTGAAGTCGATGGCGGAACTCGCAGCACAATTTTCGGCGGGGGCACGACGTTAGGCACAGTGTTGACACCAGGCGATGTTAACGCCGCCGCTGTCCATCGCATTCAAGTTGTCAACCCAGGTCCCGGTGGCGGGGCCTCCAATGTGCTGACCTTCGCGGTGAACCCCACACTGACGCAAGGCCTCCCCGAACTCCTGGATTACGCGTTCGATGGTTCCGAAGCCAATCAGGGCCTTTGCGGAAACTGTGTCTCGACGACGCCGACCCTGACGACCGCCGGACCTGGGATCAGTTCGAATGGCTCCGTCGTCGTGTTCGCGTCCACCTCAACCAATCTGCTCCAGACCCAGTCGAACACGGGCAGCGATATTTATGCTCGCACAACCTGCCTCACCTCGAGTTCCTGCACGCCCACAACAAGCGTGGTCAGCCTTGGACCGAACAAGACCGCTTCGAACGGCTCGAGTTCAGAGCCTTCGATCGACAGCGGCGGGGCCCATGCGGCATTCACCTCGACCGCCAGCAATCTAGTCGGCGGCATTTCCTTCGCGCCCTCCAATCGCCAGGTCTACTGGATGCCCGTGTGTACCTCCACAACAGCCGCGTGTGCTGCGGGCGAACTGGTTTCGCTCTCCGCCGACGGCGTTACTCCAGGAAGTGGCGATAGCTACAGTCCGGCCATCAGCCCCGATGGCCGGTACGTCGCTTTCGTCTCTCTGGCGACCGACCTCGTCTCGGGAGTAAGCACGCTGAATGGCGTGACTCCTCAAGTTTTCTTGCGCGACACGTGCGGCGCTGCCGCGACCACTGGTTGCACACCTACAACGTATCTGATCTCTACTCCCGACGGCGTCACTCCTGGGAACGGCCCGAGTTCACAACCGAGCGTCGCGAACAATGGCGGCTACGTTTCCTTCACCTCCACCGCCTCGAATCTCGGCGCCACAGCCCCTAACCCGAATAGCGCTCAGGAAATTTTCGTTCGCACTGTTTGCCTCATCACTACGACGAGCTGCACCGGGATTACTTCTCTCGTATCCACGCCCGACGGCGTTACTGCGGCGAATGGCTCGAGTTCAGAATCGAACATTGCCACCGGCGGTCGTTTCATCGCGTTTGCGTCCACGGCGACGAACCTGGTGACCGGCGCGGGGCCGGTTCAGCAAATCTATGTGTTCGATACCTGCTTAAGCGCAGCCACCGGCTGCGTTCCTGGCGTCACTCTGATTTCGACCGCCGATGGCGCCACACCCGGCAACGCAATCAGCGAATACCCGAGCATCAGTCAAGGGAGCGGCACCGCAACCGCAACCAGCACCGTCGGCGAGTTTATTGCCTTCGCCTCGCGCTCCTCGAATTTAGGCGCGGGCACCCAGAACGGGGTCGAAAACATTTTCATTCGCAAAATCTGCTTGGGATTCTCCAGCAGTACAACAACAACCTGCTCGCCAACTACCGTTCTTGCCAGTCAGGCCACGGGAAATTCGCCGCCGCAGGCCAATGGGGACAGTCTTATGCCCGCTATCAGCGGCGACGCTCACGCCGTGGCTTTCATTTCCTCGGCAAACAACCTCGTCGTTCCCGCCACGACGAATGACCTCGCTAACCTGTTTCTCGCTCTTACTTTCTTTTAGGAATATTCCATAGGCCGCAGTTTCAGCATATGATGCTTTTGGGGCACACGAAACGGCGTTGATGAGTTCACCCATCCGCGTGCAATCTGGAACTGCTCGCATTACGAATGCCCTAAAGTGCAGGGGCGCGCGAGCCCGTCCGACTTCAATTCTACGGCGCGCGTGCCGGCTGGCGGCCTTGTCAATCTTGGCTTTCGCGCTCGGTCTGACGGATGTAGCCGCGCAACGAACGCAGGATAGCAATGACCAGGGGGTGTTTCTGGTCGCTCGCCGCGGGCTGTCCGACCCGTTGTTCGAAGAATCCGTTGTAGTAATGCTGCCGAAGGACGAAGGCCCGCTGGTCGTAGGTCTGATCGTTAACAAGCCGTCTCACATTCAAGTGCGCGATCTTTTTCCCAAGTCTAAAGCGCCCCAGAAGGAAGATGCGACGGCGTACTTTGGCGGCCCGGTAGAGGTTGGCACTCGCAGCGCCATCTTTCGCTCGACGACGCAGCCGAAGAACGCCATTCCGGTGTTCGGCGATATTTACGTGGCGTTCGAATCGAGTGCTGTTGCCGCTCTCGCGGAGGACTCACAGCACGCGTCCACGGTGCGCGTTTTCCTCGGGCGCTCCCAATGGTCCACGGAGCAACTCCAAAATGAAATGGCTCATCAAGCGTGGTACACACTGCGCGGTGATGCAGACCTCATCTTTACCAGCCATCCGGAGGCTGCCTGGCGGACACTGCTCAAAAAACTCGAGCCTCAGCCCCTCGTCGAGTACCAGCCGCCTTGGGATCCGATCCCGTCCGGAGGGACCAAGCTGCATTTTGCAGTTCGGGATGCAGCTAGTTGTATCTCTGCCGCGCCGTTTCCCGGTGGCTAGCTCATGCACCTGAGCTGCGTCGACAGAACTCGGGTGCAAATCCGCGCAGGGCTGCAGTCCCAGCCTGAACATCCGAAACTGTTTTTAATTGAAACCGTCTGGTCGGAAAGTGCGTCGAAGGGATCAGTGCTGTAGCTGGCACCTAAATGCCGCGCAGACCCCAAAAGAAAAAGGGCCGCCGTTCCTGGGACGGCGGCCCTTGGGGGTCACTTCTCTCCGCCTTCGATCTTGCCTACTCGGGAGGTGGCGGTCACGCAGCGGTCCGCCCCCTTAGCACCGGCGCGGCTGCGCATCTAGCGCCTGAACATCCAAGGCAGAGCGATACCGATGAATATGGCGCTATCCGCCATTAAGGATTTCCCGGCGCGTTCGTCTCGATCAGAGGATCTTGGGCCGAGGCGGCACGGTTCTCGAGAGTTCCGTGGACCTGTCCGGTTTCATCCGCAAAGTAATTGAGGTAGCCATAATTGCCAGCCCGGGCCGTAAGAGCATAAGACGTAATTCGGCCATCAGGCTCTGCTTTGCCGGGCATGTACTGCAGCGTGTAGCGCCCAGATTGGGCTTGTTGTGAGGCGTCTCGGGCGGCGGCGCCAAGGGGCTCGAGAGACGACGGGAATGTTCGTTCTGTGGCTTGGTACCTGATAAGGGCTTGCTGTAGTTCGGTGACAGCAGCGATGCCGTGCGATTCAGCCTCGGCTTTGGACCCGCCCAAGCGCCAGGGAAGGGCAAACCAAGCAATAACAAGCAGGCTCAAGAGAACGACGGCCAAGAGGATGACAACCTTTCCGGGCCGGCGTTTCCGGTGTGCGAGATCATCGCCCGCCGAAACTGCCTGATTGAGATCGGCGCCGCAATAGGGGCAGACCTCGGATGCCTGGTTGATGTGCTGGTCACATTCGGGACAGGCATACATCGGTAGGAATATTAACCGATGTTTTCGCTTGTGCGCCTCGCTGCAGCCGCTATTCAGGCTCCTGCGCTTTGCCTACCACAACGAGGCCCATTTTGGTTGGCTTTGCCAGCGACGCCTGGAAGTACACGACCCACAGATCCCCGTCCTCCTGATGCGCGATGGCGGGAAGTGTTGCGGGCGCGTTGTCGGCAGGGACGAGACTCCAAACTGAAGGATGACCGGTGCCGGAAGCTTTCTTGCTCAGGTTGACCAGATTGGTGGTCGTTACATCCGCAGGAGACGAATCCAGGGCAGCGGGCACCGTGAGGAAATAATCGCGATAGGGTGAGACGCCCTGGTGGTTGCCGTCGACCGGCTGGAGCATGAATCGCAGCGTGTAGACTCCAGGCTTGATCGGCTGGCCGCGGTAATCGGCGCCGGGCGCGTCGAATTTGATGGCGCCAACGAGAGCGCCTTGCGGGATTTGTCCGAAATTGACACCGAGGCTGGTATCAGGTGTGGCTGCTGCGGGAATAGACTTGCGCAACCAAATGTCGCACAAAGGGCCGTTGGGTCCGGTCACATGGAGAGCATCGGCTGACAGCGTGTCCCGGATTCCGGCAGCGAGATCCTGCGGCGGCGGAGTAGAGGAGGACTCGAGTTTGTAAGACTGGGCACTAGCCGTTGCCGCAAGGAGAACGACTACGGCGCTAGCGGCGAGCAGTTTCGACCAAGAGTGTGAGCGTTTCATTCGTTCTCCCTGATATTTGAATCACGTCGGGCCGGATAATCCAAGCGCAGGCTGTCGCGAGATACGGGGTATCCATGTCGAACGAGCGGTCGTGTGTAAAATGACGCCTCTGCCTGCAAGCCGCACGCAGGCGGCGAGAGCCCGGTCGATATAGATCGGACGAGCTGCTACTCAGCGAAGGTGCCGACAAAAGAGCTGCGGCGACCAGAGTCGTTCCACGTCACCCCGAGATTACCGCCGCTATAACTGCTCGACTCGGCCACAACGGGCATAGAATGGGCGAGGTGGGCTGCTAGGGGCGGATAGTAGACATCCTCGTTATGGCAAATCTCGTCGCTGGATTTCAGGGTGCGCGTCGAGAGGCGCACAAGAGTACCGGCCTGGACGGTGGTAAAGCCGTGCTGCGCAATGGAAAAAGAAATCGGCTGTGGCTGCACAGAAATGACGTCACTCAGCAGAGCGGGCGCCTGTGCTTGCGCGAATTGCACCAGGGCCGCGCGTTGAGCATCATTCGCGCGCGCGTCGACCATGATGACTGCCTTAGCCGGAAGCGGGCTGTCGTACGGATCGCCCAGCGTGCCGCTGGCGCGCACGACGGCGACCACATTCAGATCGGACAGCGGAGCGCCGGACCATGCGCCGTCACGCACGTGCCAAGCGAGGACCGCATCATTGCCGGTCAGGTTCACTTCCGAATTGGCGAAGCACGGGCCGGTGTAAACGTCGGCATTGCGGAATTCGGCGTAATCGCCCGAAATCGTTGCTGGTTGCTGGCCAGCTTTTACCATGGACACCATGGCTAATAGAGCCGCTGCCAAAATGATTGCTTTCGTTCGCATTTCAACCTCCTTGTGGGTTTATCTATTTTCGCATCCGAGGGCTATGCCGGCAATCACAAAGCTCATGGATTAGAGATGCCCCAGCAGTCGGTCCCGGTTCAAGATTTGCAGCGTTTCTGCGCTTCAGGATCGTCTTTGGGGGCTTAGGCCCTTGGCAGTTTTTGAAACATCAGGAGTGGCCAGCGCCAATGCGGCCACGAGCCTGAGGCTATGTCGTTTCGCAGCAGGAGCGCCCGGGCCGGCATTCTTCGTGTCCGGTAATCTTGCCGTCCACCCCAATCAGGGACTGAGTGCGCGCGCACCAGAAAGGGCCGGCGTTGGTGACGTCGGAGGCGTCCTCGTCCGTCTGATAGAAAAGTTTTTTGGAACGCAAGCTGCTGCAAATTTCGCCTGTGCGGATCAGTTCGTTGAGGCTGCGGACAGCAGGGGTTTTCGGAATTTCTGGCATGTTATGCAACCTCCTTGGCGTGCAGCAAAGCCCGCTTGATCGCCACGCGCGTGAGCTGGACCTTGTAGCCATTGTCGCTCAACGGTTTGGCTTCTCGCACCGCGGCTTCACCTGCTGCGGCAGCCGTGGATTCGGTGAGGGACTTGCCTTCGAGCGCCTGCTCCGCCGCGCGGGAACGCCACGGAATGGGAGCAACCTGCCCGAGAACAACACGCGCGGCGCTGACTTTGTCGCCTTCCATTTTCAGAGCCACGGAAGCGGTCGCCAGCGGCCAATCGAGCACTTCCCGCTGGCGCACTTCGTACGTGCTGTTGCGCCAGCCGCGCGAGGACGCAGGAATCGTGATTTCGGTGAGAACCTCGTTGGCGCGGATCGAGTGCTCGCGTTCGCCTGCAGATTTGGGCGTGACGAAAAGCTCCTCAATCGTAATTTCGCGCGGGCCGGATGGGCCGTGCAACGTGACTTTGGCTCCCAGCGCGATCAATGGCGGCGCGAGCGATGACGGGCTGACGAAGTATGCCGGGCCTTCGTTGCCGAAGATAGCGTGATAACGGTTGTCACCGCCGGGAACGAGGGACTTGCCGTTAGCGTCGAGGGCGAGGAGGCCGAAGCCGTCCCGGTAATACCAGCAACGGGGTCTTTGGAGCAGGTCACCGCCCACCGTGCCCATGGCCCGAATTTGCGGGCTGGAGATGCCCCGCGCCGCTTCGCCGATCGAAGGGAAGTGACTCGGAACATTCGATTCGAGTAGCTGGTCAAAGGATACGAGCGCGGCGATGCGCACTCCGCCATTCTCATTCTGAATGTGATGAAGCTCGCCAACCCCTTTGATGTTCACGATCCGCGACGGCGTGTCGGCATGATCCTTCATCAGGCTGATCAGGTCCGTGCCGCCCGCGAGAATGGCAGTCTGGCCCCATTCGGGAGCAAGCAGCGCAACCGCTTCAGTAAGGGAAGACGGGTAGGCGTAGGCAAAGGCTTCCATTTAAGCCATACCTCCTTTCGACGTACCGAGCGCCTCCAGCACGCGCTGCGGCGTCATGGGTATATAAGGAACGCGAGCGCCAATCGCGTTTGCCACCGCATTCGAGAGAGATGCACCCGGTGAAATGACGGGCGGTTCGCCGAGACCAATCACGCCGCGCTTGTCGTCGTCAGGATCGGTCATCATGTGCACAACCAACTCGCCGACATCGCCAATCCCTGCCAGCTTGTAGAACTCCATGTTGGGGTTAAGGCAGCGGCCGGTTTGCTGGTCCATGATTTTTTCTTCGTACAGGGAGTAAGTCACGCCCATGATCAACGCGCCGTAAACCTGGCTTTCCGCCGTCTTCAAGTCGATGATCATCCCGCAATCCTGCACCGCGACGATCTTCTGCACGCGCACGATGCCAGTCTCCGTGTCGACGGCAACTTCCGCCATTTGCACGCCACCAACACCCTGGGACGTAAGGTCGCGCGAGGTCTTGCCGGTTGCGGTGATAGGGGTGGTTCCCAGCTTCGCGCAGGCTTGTTTCCACGAAAGGCTCTTCGAGGAATTGCCCTTGACACGAATCTGGCCTCCCACGGCTTCGAGCTGGTCGGGCGTCGAACCAAGCGAGGGCGCAACCTTCGCGAAGAGTTGGTTGACCGCCTCGACGGTCGCACGGCGCGTAGCGGAGCTAACACCGCCGCTGGTAGTTGAACCGCCTGAAGCGCCGGCCGCTGGGTATTTGCTGTCGCCGATGTTCACCGTAACGGCTTCGAGCGGAAGTCCGAAGGTCTCTGCCGCCACGATTCCAACCACCGTGCGGCAGCCGACTCCCAAGTCCTGCGTGCCGAGCGCTACTTCCGCGGAGCCGTCCGGGCGGATGGTCGCCGCGCAATTGCTCATGTTGGCCGCGCCGCCCCAGGTGTGAATCGAAAGCCCAAGCCCACGTTTGATTGGACCCGAGCCGGACTCACCCCGCGGATGCCATTTCTTCTTCCATTCCATCAATTCGGCGGCTTTGGCGAGTTCCGCGGTGTATGTCTTCGCGCGCTCGCCGGTAATGTCGAGGTTTTTCACGAAGAAATCGTAGGGATCCATGTGCAGTTTTGCGGCGAGATCATCGAGCGCGCACATGGTGATCACGCACATCTGGGGATGATTTGGCGCGCGCCAGGCTCGTGCCGGCCCGGTGTTGGTCAGCACCCCGGTGTGCTTGACGTGATTGTTCGGAATCTTGAAGATGTACGGAAGCGGCGGCGCACCGGGCGCTGCCGGTCCGGCTGTACCCCACGAATGCGAATCCCAGGCTACCAGCGTGCCGTCACGCTTCGCTCCCACTTTCACGTCCGCATACATCGAAGGACGCGCTCCCGCCACCATCAGTTCGTGGTCGCGTTCGAGCATCATCTTTACGGGACGTCCCGCTTTCTTTGCGAGTTGCGCACAAGCCACACCCCACGTTTCACCTGCGAACTTGCTCCCGAAACCGCCGCCCATCACGGGCGAAATGACCTCCACTTTGCTAGCTGGAATGCCGACGCCCTGAGCGACTTCACCACCAATGCCGCTGACGTTTTGCGTGGTAGCCCAGAACGTGAGCGAATCGCCCTTCCATTCGGTGACCTGACCGTGCGACTCCATACAGCAGTGGGTAATCACGGACGCGCCGTAGCGGCCCTCGCTCGTAACTTCCGCCTGCTGAAAACCGGCGGTGGGGTCTCCCGCAGTCCTTTCAGTGAGATCTTTCGTGTGCTCAGATCCCGCTTTATCCGGCGTCGTATCCAAAACGAAATGGGGAAGCTGCTGGTACTCGATTTTGACTTTCCGCGCAGCGTCCCGGGCCTGGTCCTCAGTTTCAGCGGCGAGGGCCACAATTTCCTGGCCTGCCCAAAGCACTTCCTTGCCTTCCCCGAACATGATCTGGACGGCCTTCACTCCGGGCATTTGCTCCGCTTCGCTGGTATCGATCTTGGTTATCTTCGCGTGTGCGTACGGGCTGGTGACCATGAGGCCGTACAGCATGCCCGGGCGGTTGACGTCATACGTGTACTTCACCCGCCCTGACGATTTCCAGGGACCATCAATTCGCGAGATGCGCTTGCCGATGAGCGCCCGCTGGTCGGCGGCTGGCCATTTGTAGTCCATTACGCTCGTCCTCCCTTCTGCGCCGCTTCCAGCACGGCGTGACGGATTCCGATGTAGGTCCCGCAGCGGCAGAGATTCCCGCCCAGCGCTTTCTGCAGTCCTTCATATGTCGGGTTCTTCTCGTGGTCGAGATAGGCCTTGCACGCCATCACAAAACCCGGCGTGCAGAAGCCGCACTGCTGCGCATCGTTGTCGACAAATGCCTGCGACATGGGGTGCAGCTTGTCCTCCGGGGCGAGCCCTTCAATGGTCTGTATGTCGTGGCCCTGCGCGTCAATGGCGAGAGAGGTGCAAGAGTAATGCGCTTTGCCGTCGATGATCACCGTGCACGCGCCGCAGGTTGCTCGATCGCAGATTTTCTTGGCGCCGGTCAGATCAAGGCGATCGCGCAGTGCGTCGAGGAGAGTCACGCGCGGCTCGAGCTGTAATTTGTGCGTCTGCCCGTTGATGCGCAAAGTGATGTCAACAGGGCCAGGGCCCATCCATTTGCCTTCCGCTTGCGCGCGACCCGTAGCTTTGGCGACTTCGTCTCCCAGAAGCACGGTCGCGGACATGGCCACGCCCGCAATGCCAGTACCTCGAATGAAGTCGCGACGAGAGAATCCCCCTTGACTGGAGGATTCACCGGGAAGCTTTCGTTTCTGCGGATGATCGTCGCTCTGGTGCGCTTGCGGATCGTCTTCCTGCCCCGCTCGCGGCGCACTGTGCGGATTCTTATTGCTCATGGAATTTCCTCCGAAGGAAGAGAAGAAAGGAAGGCAACATCTCACGACCGCTGATCATGAAGCTGACCCCCAGGGGCTGGCGAGCGCACCTATGATAGTTCGCGAAGCGGAATCAAATCAATGCCGAGATATGGCAGTGATAGGTGCCTCGTGATTGGCCACTGCTGATTGGTGGAAACCTGGGGAGCTTACAGACCGCCGCTGCGCATTTCATTCATGCCGGAGCGCCTCGACGGGATCGACGAGCGCGGCGCGTCGAGCGGGAATGTAGCAAGCCGCGAGCGCAACGATGGCCAAAAGCGCGGCAACCGCAATCATCGTGGACGGATCGTTCGCGCTCACGTTGTATAGCATCGCAGTCAAATACCGCGTAAGGCCGAGTGCGACGCCAATGCCCAAGGCGGCGCCGAGAAGCGCCAAAGCGAGTCCCTGCTTCACGACCAGGCGCAAAACGTCACCAAACTGTGCGCCAAGAGCCATGCGAATGCCGATTTCACGCGTGCGGCGCGCCACCTCATACGACAACATGCCGTAAAGGCCGATGCAGGCGAGCAGAAGCGCGAGCACGCCAAAGAAAGTCGAGAGGCGAGCGACAAGCCGCTCCTGAAACAGCAGCCGGTCGATCTGCTCGGATTCCGTTCGAATATTGAAGAGCGGCAAATTCGGATTCAACTGCGCCACAGTTTTGCGAATTGAGGGGAGCAACGCCTGCGGGTCGGCGGCGGTGCGCAATTCGTACGTAACCGTTCCGAATCCGAAACCGCTCTGCGGAACGTACATCGTCGCGAAAATGTCTTCGCGCATGTCGCTGTATTTGGCATCGCGCACGACTCCGACAATCACCCACCCAGGATTCGCGGGACCGAATTCGCCCGCTGGCGATTGCCCGAACTGTTTCCCCAGCGGATTCCCGTGTCCCAGATATTTGGCTACGAATGCTTGATCGACGATCACTGGCACTGCCGCCGATGGCGGCGACACGGGACTCGCATTCGCCACCAGCGCGTAATCGGTTGAGTTGAGACCGCGGCCCTCCAGCAACGGAATATGCATCGTGCCGAAGAAATCGGGGCCGACGGCTAGTATGTTCGCCTCCGACATTCGATCTTCCGGCGTGCCGGGCCAGTGGAAGATCGTCCGCAGCAATCCGCCGCCCAGCAGCGGCATCTCCGAATAGCTTGCCGACTTCACGCCGGGAGTCTCCGCCAGGCGTCCCTGAAGGTCGCGATACAAACTGGCAAGTTGCGCGTCCTGATATCCGGCGTGAGCGGCGTCGAGATCGAAAATCACAAGATTGTGCGAGTCGAATCCTACGTCGACGCTGCGCAAATTCTGCAGCGTCCGCACCAGCAAGCCCGCGCCCACCAGCACCACGACCGCGAGGGCGACTTGGCCAACTACAAGTAGGCTGCCGGCGCTGAGCCTTCGCGCGTGGCCGCTCCCGGACGAACCTCCTTCGCCTTCCTTCAGGACTGGCGTCAGATCGACGCGCACACTGCGAAAGGCGGGCGCAATGCCGAAGAAAATGCCGGTGAGCAGTGATATGGACAAGGTGAACGCGAGCACGCGCAAGTCAATCGCCGACTGGACTGCAAGGGGCCGCGGTTGATTGTGCGAAACAAACGAGACGATGGTGTGCGCGCTCCAGTACGCGAACACGATTCCGAGCCCGCCCGCAAATGCCGAAAGCAGGATGCTTTCCGTAAGCAGTTGCCGAACAATCCGCTTCCGCGCTGCACCGAGCGCAAGGCGCACAGCCATCTCCTTGCGCCGCGCCGCCGAGCGAGCCAGCATGAGGCCAGCCACGTTGGCGCAAGCGATCAGCA
>Ga0187815_10000282_pt1 | contig 25539 bp, 25 predicted proteins | sample NC_S_5_FD_132962 | JGI IMG/M metagenome (GOLD analysis project Ga0187815, IMG submission 132962) | Wetland sediment microbial communities from Neuse River Estuary, North Carolina, USA - ASW-S_5 | ecosystem: Environmental > Aquatic > Freshwater > Wetlands > Sediment | place: USA: North Carolina...
GAGAATGACGACGCTAAAATGACGGCGTCGTGCGGTGTGAAGCACTCCGTGCATATGAACGTGACTGGAACGATCCTTCAGCGAACCAACAAAGTGACATTGGTGCCGAAGGGTGCGGTCTGCGAGATGCAAGCGGTGTCCAACTTTAGCGGGTGGGAGCACAACGATCAGGGTGACTTCAGGAAGCGCGTGAGATGAATCTCCGGCCAGCTGAAAACTGCTAAACCTTCCGAGCCTGCCAAACGGGCACCTCCGAACAACTGATTTTGGCAGGATCCAGCGCGGCGCGATGGCGCACGACGCGCATACGCGGCGAATTCGAGGGCGTGCTAGTATCGGAGGCTTATGCAAACGGGAATTATCGGTCTGCCGCTGGTAGGCAAGACGAGTCTGTTCCGCATACTCACGCGAGTGCACGTCGACGCGCATGCTGCGCCGAATCAGCCGCACGTGGGAATCGCGCGCGTGCCGGACGCCCGCGTGGCGAAGCTTGCGGAAGTATTCAAGCCGAAGAAAGTCACCTACGCGACAATCGAATACGTCGATATTGGCGGGCTGCAGAAGGATCGCGAGAAGAATTCCGCGTCGCTCGTCCCCTTGCGTGAAGCAGAAGCGCAGGCGCACGTGGTGCGGCTATTCGAGGACCCTGCCGTGCCGCACGAAGGAGGTGCGCTCGATCCGCTGCGCGACATCGAGAGCGTCGAAATCGAGCTGATACTGAACGATCTCGAGCAAGTCTCGAAGCGAATCGAGCGTGTGGAGAAGGACGTAAAGAAGAAGAAGGACGCGCTGCTCGAGACGGAATTGCAACTGCTGACGCGCTGCCGTCAGGCGCTGGAATCCGAGAAGCCGCTCCGCGAACTGGAATTCAAGCCCGACGAAAGCAAAATGCTCCACGGTTTCAAATTTCTTTCGCAAAAGCCGATGCTCTACGTGTTGAACCTGGGCGACGAAGAAGCGGCGGAAGCTGATCGCGCCATCGAGAAACACCACGTCGAGAAACTCACGACGCGACCGCGCACGGCTGTTGTTCCCTTCTGTGGGAAAATCGAGGCAGAACTGGCGGAACTGGGCGACGAGGAAACCGCCGAGATGATGCGCGCGTACGGGCTTAGCGAATCGGGGCGCGACCGATTAATTCAGGCAACGTATCGCCTGCTCGGCCTGATTTCGTTTCTCACCTGCGGTGAGCCGGAATGCCGGGCGTGGACGATCGAGCGCGGCACGACGGCGCACCGTGCAGCAGGGGTGATTCACAGCGATATCGAACGGGGGTTCATCAAAGCGGAAGTTGTCAACTGGGAAGAGCTGCTGAAGGCGGGAAGTTTTGCTGCGGCGCGCGAACGAGGGCAGGTGCGGCTGGAAGGCAAGGAATATGTGGTGCAAGAGGGAGATGTGATTCTGTTCCGACATTCAGGGTAAGAGTCTCGTCGGCGCTTGGGAGAAAGAAGGAGGGTGGGTCTGAGACGCACCCCTACAGCTTAGAACCGCGGCGACGAAGGCGCGATGTCTTCGGCATATACAATTCGAGTGCTCCTGGCGCTACTGCTTGGCGTCACGGCTGCGCTGGCGAATATGCTGGGAGGGTTGCTGGTCGCGCGGCGGCAGTGGTCGCACCATTACCTGAAATATTTCATCGCGCTGGGCGCCGGGTTCATGCTGGCTACGGCGCTCCTGGAGATGGTTCCGGAATCGCTGAAGCTGCGCGGAGGTCCGCAGGGGCTGCTGTTTGGCGAAACGAGCGTGGTGTTCGTGCTGGTGCTGGCCGGCTATTTCATCGTTCATTTTTTCGAGCACACCGTCGCGCCACATTTCCACTTTGGCGAGGAGACACATCAGCGCGAAATTTCGCATGCGCACGCAAGTTATGCCGCGCTGCTCGGTCTTGTGATCCATACTTTTTTCGACGGCGTGGCGCTGGGTTCCGGATTTTTGATCTCGACATGGCTTGGGGGGATCATCTTCATCGCGATTTTCCTGCACAAGATCCCCGAGGGCTTCACGGTCGCGTCGTTGATGCTGGCCAGCGGACAAAGCCGGCGAGTTGCGTTCATGTCGTCGGCCATACTGGGAGGGGCAACGTTGGCGGGCATGTCTTTGATGTTCGTTCTGCGCGGTGCGCTCGTGGATGCTTTGCCATTGTCGGCGGGAGTCACTCTTTACGTAGCGTCTTCAGACCTGATACCCGAAGTGAATCGCGAACCCGGTGTGGGCATGGCTGCACTTGTGTTTCTAGGAGTAGCGGTGCTGCTGGGGCTCAAAGCCTTATTCCACGTCTAGCAGGCCTTCCGTCTTAAGCATTTAGCTTCAGTTACTTACGAGCATGTCCAGCGCAGATGACTGAACGACAATGACCGTTTCGGCGACAGCGGTGCGCCTGCAACTTTATGAACGGGAAAGTGTTACATACAATGTGGAGGCTATGACCAGCTCCGACGTCGAACTGATGCTGGACGTGAAGGCCGGGGACGAAGCGTCCTTCGACCTACTTTTGCGGCGGTATCGGACGCCGCTGGTCAACTTCCTTTACCGGATGGTGCGAGACCGGGCGACAGCAGAAGATCTGGCGCAGGAAGTTTTTTTGCGCGTGTATCGCGCGAGAAAACAGTACGCGCCAAGCGCGAAGTTCACAACATGGCTCTTCCGCATTGCCACGAATCTAGCGTTGAACTCGATTCGGGACAATCGTCACCGGCAGATGGAGACGTCGATCGACGCGCCGGTCGACGAGGAAGATGCAGCCCCGCGGGAGTTGCCATCACGCGAAATGCGCATCGACGAGCATATGATGGACCGGGACCGTTGCGAGTTCATTCGCCGCGCAATCGCGTCGTTGCCGGAGAAGCAACGCGTCGCAGTTCTGCTGCATAAGTATGAAGAGATGGACTACGGCGAGATCGCCAAAATTCTAGAATGTTCAGAAAGCGCGCTGAAGTCACTTTTATTCCGCGCTTACGAAACCCTGCGGGTGCAACTGGCTCCGCTGATCGCGCAGCCGGTGCAGCCCAGCGCAGGGGAGGGAAGGACGTCATGAAGTGCGAGGAAGTTTCGAAGGAACTGATTGCGTATCTCGATCGGCGAGCCAATTCGGCGGAACGGCGTGAAGTCGAAGAGCATTTGCTGGCTTGCGATAGCTGTCGTATGCGAGCAGCGGAATTTCGCAAGCTGTGGGGCGTGCTGGACGAAGTGCCGGTCGAGGAGCCGTCGTTTGGGTTCGACGCCAGACTGCGGCAAAGGATCGCCGCCGAGCCGAAGCCGCGGTGGTTCCAGTGGCTTGTGCCTCAGCCGCGGCTGGCGTTTTCAATGGCGCTACTGGTGGCGCTGAGCGTGTGGCTGGCCAAGCTGCCTCAACCAAGAAATAGCTCTCTTGCAAGCGCGCCCAGCGAGGATGAGCAGTTCCAGATGATCGAGCATCTCGGCGTGCTCGAGAACTACGACATGCTCACGAAATCGGATGTGCTCGCTGAAGTGCCTGCGGCTCCTGCAACAGAGCCGGACCAGCAGAATCAGGATTCTCCCGACGATGGTGGAGGCGCAAGGTAAAGATATGCGCGTCGGCAGGCTCACTCTTGCGTTTGCGTTCGCGCTGACTGTGGCGCTGGCGACGCAGTCTGCCTCAGCACAGCAGCGAATCAGGCTTGAGCGGCAAGCGCAAGCACAAGAGTTCAGGCAGCGAGTGCAAGAGCGAAGACAGAACACGCCAGGGCCTGCAAACCGTTCGGGCAAGAACGCGGGCCAGAACCGTGCAGGAAACGCAAATAAACCGGCAGGGAATGGGCCAGCAGGAAACGGAGCCGTAGGACCATCCGTGAGAGGCCCGAACGGCGGGCAGGTTGCGCGGCCACCACACCCAGAATTTTTCAAGCCGAATCCGAACGTGGTCCGCAATTTGCCGCCTCGCGCGCAGCAACGGCTTCGGGATATGTCCCCGCAAGAGCAGGAGCGTTTTCTCGAGAACAATCAGCGCTTTCAGAATCTGCCGCCAGAACAGCAGGCGCAGATTCGGCGGAATTTGCAAAGGTGGAACAATCTCTCGCCCGCGGAGAAGGATCGGCTCAGTCATGAGGACCAAGTTTGGCAGCGCATGACGCCGGACCAGCGCCAGTTCTATCGAAACCAAATACTGCCTAAATGGGAACAAATGTCGCCCGAGCGGAGGCAGGTCATCTTGGGCCGCCAACACACGCTTCAAGGTATGAGTCCGGCGCAGCGGCAGGCGGCGTTGAACGATCCGCGTTTCATGCAGGGACTGACCCCCGATGAGCAAGGGGTGCTCCGCAATCTCAATTCTCTGGGCGGCTCTAACCCTCAGTAGCTCGCTCGACCCGGCTTCGCACCCCGGGCGCCGCGATTCGCCCGCAATCCGAAGTCAGGACAAAGCCAAAGCCCGCAAGACCCGCTATTGACGCTTACAAAACACGTTGTCCTGCGAGAGGGGATAAAACAACAACCTATCGTGAGAGTTGTTCGCTTGACCCACGACTAATTGTGGCCGGCACAGCGGTTGTGCCACTCTGCAATAGTACCTCCCCGCTGCGGGCGCAAAATAATTTTGAAATTGCGCACAATTTTTCTTGACACGCGCCAGAAGACGCTTACAATCGGGCGCAAAGTGGGAAAAAGTGGTAGGAAGTGGCCAGCAGAATTTCGCAGGCAAGAGACGTAAAACGAAGCGCCAGGGGCGAACCCGCGAGTGATTCTCATCGCAGATACGCCGGGCCAGGTTCTCAAGATCAATCATGCTGCGCGGCAACTATCTGGCGACGGTGGACGAGAAGGGCCGGGTGAAGATTCCGGTCGACTTCCTGGCCGAACTACGCAAGGTGGGCGGCAAGTTCTACGTGACGAGCCACAGCGGCGATCACGCCAGGGTCTACCCATTGAAAGAGTGGGAAAAGATCGAGAAAAAACTGGCGCGGTTTTCGTCGTACGAGCCGTCGAAGCGCAAGTTTCTGGAGCGCACAAATTATTACGGGCAGGTGGTTGAGGTGGACGGGCAGGGGCGCATTCTGATTCCACCTGTCTTGCGGGAATCGGCGGAGATGAAGGGCGAAGTCAACATCCAGGGGCAGCTCAGTTTTCTGGAGATTTGGAATCACGCGCGATTCCTTGACAGGCTGAAGACGAACCCGATCACGGCGGAAGACGAGAAGGCATTCGGCGCACTGGGCATCTAGGTTTTGAGCGTTCTCCACAATCCAGTTCTGGTCGACGAGGTCATCGAATGGCTTCGCATCCGGCCGGACGGGACGTACGTGGATGCAACGGCCGGCACGGGAGGTCACACGCTGGAAATTGCGCGGCGTCTCACGACCGGCAAGCTACTGGGGATGGATCGCGACCCGCGGGCACTGGAAATTGCCCGCGAGCGTTTAAGGGCGCATGAGCGGCAGGTGATTCTGGTGCAGGCGGAGTTCTCGAGGATCGGCGAAATCGCCAAAGAACTGGCGCTCGCGCCGCTGGACGGCGTGCTGGCGGACCTCGGTGTTTCGAGCCTCGAACTGGACACGCCGGAGCGGGGGTTCTCGTTCCGCTGGGCTGGGCCGCTCGATATGCGCATGAATCCAGATTCGCCGTTGACGGCGGAAGACATTGTGAATCACTGGCCGGAGAAAGATCTGGCCAATCTCCTCTATCAGAAGGCAGACGAGAGGGATTCACGCAGAATCGCCAGGGCTATTGTTCGGGCGCGGCCGATCCGCGATACCGAACACCTGGCAACGGTTGTGGCAGGGGGCCGAAAGGCAAGGGGAAGGCAGAAACTGCATCCCGCGACAAAAACGTTTCTGGCGCTGCGGATAGCGGTGAATCGAGAAGAGGAGGAACTCGAGCAGTTTCTTTCGCGGACCCCTGCCACTTTGAATTCAGGAGGACGCTGGATCGTCCTCAGCTACCACTCGCTGGAAGATCGTCTCGTGAAACGCGCATTTCAAGTGCTTGCGAAAGAGGGAAGCTTTCGCCTGCTGACGAAGAAAGTGATTCAACCGCGCGAAGACGAGATTCGGTCAAATCCGCGCGCGCGAAGCGCGAAGATGCGAGTGGCAGAAAAGAATTGAGCTGGCGGGGCGCGCCGGCTGGGGGCTGGTTATGACTGAGTACTACACGGTAAAGCGCATCGATAATTCGCGGCTGCTCCGGTCGGCGGCTCCGGCACGCCTTCGCGAATTTTGGCGTCGCGTGGCGGTGGGGGCGGCGATCGCGGCATGCCTGCTGTTTTACGTTTGGCAGCACTTCGAATGCATTCAGCTTCGCTATCACATCGAGCAACTTGAATCGCAGCGAGCGCAAGCGGCGGAGCTCAACCAGCAACTGCACCTCGAAATCGCAACTCTTCGTGCTCCGGGACGCGTGGACGCCATAGCGCGGAACCAGCTTGGTTTGACGGTTCCGGTGCCCGGGCAGGTGGCCCCGGCGGATGCAACGGCTGATGTGGTCCTGGCGCAAGCGCGTGCCGCGGTTCAGACATCGCGGCCTTGAACTGAGTTTCGCCCGCCGCGGCGGGCTGTTTCGGCGGCACATCTTCATCAGTTGCCGGACTGAATTTCCGACAGGATGGCCTAGTGCCCAGAGTTTCAGGTTCTGCGCTCGCAGATCCTGATTTTAAAACGCGCCAGTGCAATTCGCGGCTCCGCTGGCTGATTGTTTGCGTCCTCGCCGTGGTTTGGATCGCGGTGATTCTTGGCCGGCTGAGTTACCTCCAGCTCGTCTGCTACGGCGAATACTTCGCCAGAGCGCAGCATCAACAGCAGCGCATCTTCGAGATAAGCCCAAAGCGCGGGACGATCTACGACCGCAAGGGCCGTGAACTCGCAGTCAGCCTCCCGATGGACTCGCTCTTCGCTGACCCCTCCGATATCACCGATCCTGAAATGGTTGCGCGCTTGCTTTCACGCGTGCTCAGCGTTCCGGCCGACGAACTCGAGACCAAGATTCGCGAGGCGCACACCCCGGTGCGACTGGGCAAAAAGCTTTCGCCTGAGCTCGTGCAGAGAATCGACGGCATGAATCTGAAGGGAGTCTTCTTTCAAAAGGAAAATCGGCGGGCGTACCCGCAGCGAGAATTGGCCGCATCAGTCATAGGTTATGTTGACGTCGATGAAAAGGGATTGGGCGGAATCGAATACTCGCTCGACAAAGTGATTCGCGGGCGTCCCGGCAAGATGATGGTGATGGCCGACGGGCGCCGGCGCTGGTATGACCGCCGCGAATCGGCCGCCGATCCGGGCGCGAGCGTCGTACTGACGATCGACGAAACCATTCAATACATTGCGGAAAAAGAGCTGGCCCGAGCCATCGGCGAAACCCACGCGATTCATGGCACTGTCGTTATGCAGGATCCCAACACAGGCGAACTTCTCGCTGTGGCTAACTGGCCTACATTTGATCCCAACAATGCGGGTTCCTATCCTGATGATTCGCGAATGGACCGCGCGCTCAGCGCTGCTTACGAGCCCGGTTCCGTATTCAAGGTGCTCACTCTGACCGGAGCGATCGAGCACGGCGTGGCGAGTCCCGACGATCTGGTCAACTGCCAAATGGGATCAATCCTTGTCGCCGGCAAGCTGATTCACGATCACAAGCCGTTCGGCGTGCTGTCCGTTCGCGGAATTTTGGCGAATTCAAGCGACGTGGGGGCTATCAAGGTTGCGCTGCGGCTTGGCGCACCGCGTTTTTTCGACACGATTCGCGAGTTCGGGATTGGCCAACCGACTGGAATCGATTTGCCCGGCGAAAACCGAGGGCTGCTGCGACCGCTTGAGAGCTGGACGGCCAGTTCTATCGGCTACTTGGCCATGGGTCAGGAAGTAAGCGTTACGCCAATTCAGATTATTTCCGCCATCTCGGCAATCGCAAACGGTGGCACGCTGTATCGTCCCCGGGTCGTGCGCGAAGTTCGGGGCGGCGTTCGGACGGCATCGCTTCCCAGCAGCGAGCCCTCGCTAGCGACAGATCCTAAAACGGCGGCCTCAATGCGCGGAATGATGGAAGACGTCATGCAGGAAGGCACGGGCAAGCACTGTCAACTGGACGGCTACACGTCGGGAGGCAAATCGGGAACGGCGCAGAAGATCGATCCGGCAACAGGCCGCTATTCGCGCACTCAGTACAACGCCTCCTTCGTGGGGTTTGCGCCGGTGAACGATCCGGCGGTTACAATTCTGGTCGTGCTCGATTCCCCTGTTGGCGGACACCTCGGTGCCGAAGTGAGCGGGCCTGTATTCAAGCGCATTGCCGAGCAGGTGCTCGCTTATCTCGACATCCCGCACGACGTGGCGTCGCCCTCAGATACCGAGGAGGCTAACAATTCTCGCCCCGGCAAAAGAGCTTCCGCGCGTGCAGTCTCCAGAACAGACACGACGAAAGAGCGATTCGAAGCAGCGATCGCGCGAAGCGAACGTCAGCCAGCGGCGCCGACGGTTGCCTTCGGCAGTCCAGACACGGTGATCGTTCCTGATCTGCTGGGTCGAAGCGTGCGAGGCGTTACGGAGACCTGTTCTCGTCTGGGCGTCACGCCATCGCTGATTGGCAGCGGTCTTGCCCTAGAACAGTCGCCGGAGGCGGGCACAACGGTTCTGCGAGGTAGCCGCATCACGGTTCGGTTCGGCCGAGCAGGAAGTCAGCCAACGGCGCGGGGTGCGGGCAATTGAGAATTCTTTCCGAAGGTGTGGGGAATTGAGTGCAGAGAGTTCAAAGGGAAGCTTGGCACGGCTGGACATGAACTTGGAAATGAGCCTGGCGGAAGCAATCGCGGGAATTGACACTGTTCGTGTAACTGGACCGAGCAATGCACGCATACGCTCGGTCGCCTGCGATAGCCGGAAAGTCGAGCGCGGTTCGATGTTTTTCGCGTTGCCCGGTGAAAAGCTGGACGGATCTCGCTTTGTAAATGACGCCGTCGCACGCGGAGCTATTGCCATTGCCAGTTCAAATTCGCGTCCAGTCGATATCTCGCGCGAAATCGCGTGGGTTGAGCTGACGCGGGGAAAAGAGCGACGCAGCCTGGCGCTGGCCTCGGCGAATTTCTTTGGGCATCCGGCGAACTCGTTGAAGCTGATTGGCGTCACGGGCACCAATGGCAAGACGACCACCACATTCTTGATTGATTCCATTCTAAACGCCGCTGGTTCTACCTCCGGACTTGTCGGCACGACAGGTTATCGAACACCGAAGGGCAGCCGCCCAGCGCAGAATACGACGCCCGAATCGCTCGATTTGCAGCAGATGTTCGCGGAGATCCGTGACGCCGGTGGCACTCACGGTATTCTCGAGGCGAGTTCGCATGCGCTGGCCATGGACCGACTGTGGGGCTGCCACTTTGCTGTGGCCGTTTTCACGAATCTGACGCGCGATCACCTCGATTATCACAAGACTTTCGAGGATTACTTCGCGGCCAAGCGCCGGCTTTTTGCGGGGACGGGCGCCGGCGCGCCGGACGTTGCGGTGATTAATGCGGATGATCCATATGCCGATCGGCTTGAGGGCCTCGCGCGCCGCACGCTTACTTACAGCCTCAAGGGCGGAGCCGACCTCGTGGCGACAAAGCTCTCTCTTGGGTCTGGCGGAGTCGAATTCACGGTTCAGACCGCCGCCGGAAAAATCGGAGTGCGATCGCCGCTGGTCGGCCGCATCAACGTTTATAACATCCTCGCGGCCCTCGGCGCGGGAACTGGTCTCGACATACCAGTATCAAAAATCGAAGAAGGAGTCGCGAATTTAGGCCTCGTTCCCGGCCGCTTTCAACGCATCGATGAGGGCCAGCCGTTTCTGCTGATCGTCGACTACGCGCATACCGATGACGCTTTGCGCAACCTGATCTCAACAGCGCGTGAGTTGAAAGCATCCGGGCGGATCATCACTGTGTTTGGCGCGGGCGGGGAACGCGATCGAACGAAGCGTCCGCTGATGGGCGAAGCGGCCGGGTCGCTGAGCGATCTGGTGGTCCTCACGAGCGACAATCCTCGCGGCGAAGACCCGCTGCGGATCATTAACGACGTCGTAGTGGGCTTGCAGAAGGTGAGCGCGAAATATCGCACGGAGCCGGATCGCGAGCAGGCGATTGAGATTGCACTCGGCGAAGCGCGGCCAGGCGACATCGTGCTATTAGCCGGCAAAGGTCACGAGACCTATCAGGTGCTGCGCGACAAAACGATCGATTTCGACGATCGTGAAAAGGCACGGGCGATCCTGCTCCGCAAGGGGTACTCGAAGGCATAGACGCAAAGCAGCAGATCGCCATTTGGTTTAGGCCTGGAATTTGCAGCAGCCGTAGTTTGCAGACATTTTGAGAGTCAAGGGATTGAGCGACACGCCAAGCCCGTTGGAGACGCGATGCGGTGGACAGTGGGTCAAGCGGCTGAAGCGCTGGGTGTCTCGGCTCCCGAAGGCCTCGATTCCATGGCCGGGCTGGCCGGTGTCTCGATTGATTCTCGTACTATCCAGCCGGGAGAACTGTTTATTGCCATACACGGTCCGCGTCACGATGGACACGGTTTTGTTGCTGCGGCCTTGGCTGCCGGAGCTGTGGCCGGGGTGGTGGCGCGTGAGCGTTGGCCGGAGTACACGCCCGAAATCCAGGGCCGGCTATTCGTGGTGGACGAGCCGCTGGCGGCGCTCCACCGTTTGGCCGCGCGCGCTTGCGCGATCTGGAGAAACGCTCGCCCAGGACGGCTCATCGGCGGCGTGGCGGGCTCGATCGGCAAGACCACCACGAAAGAAATTCTGGCGGCGCTCGTGGCCGCGCGGTTCCGCGTATTGAAGACCCAAGGCAATTTGAACAACGAATACGGCCTGCCGCTCACGTTGCTGCGTCTCGACGACGAGTACGATGCCGCGGTGATCGAGCTGGGAATGTCGCATCGAGGGGAGCTGGCGCAATTGACGCGCATTGCCTCGCCCGATGTGGGCGTAATCACGCGAGTGGCCATCGAGCACCTCGAATTCTTTTCGTCGCTCGACGAGATCGCGCTTGCGGAGCGCGAACTCATCGAAAATCTTGCCTGGCCGAATGCGGTCGCGGTGCTGAATGCCGATGACGAACGCGTCGCACGTTTCGCCGATGTCGCCCGGGGAAAGGTTGTCACATTCGGACTGGATTCTCGGGCCAATTTCCGCGTCGAGAACATCGTGGATCGCGGGCTCGAAGGCTCATCCTTCGATTTCATTTTTTCCAGCGGCCGCGACACCTTGCATTTGCCTCTTATCGGGCGGCACAACGTGATGAACGCGCTTGCGGCGCTTGCCGGAGCAAGCGTCTGGGACGTCACGGGCCAGGATGCGAAACGCGTCTTTCCCTCACTGAAACCGGCGGATAAGCGCGGCCAAGTCATTCGATACGAGGGCGGTTTCACGGTAATCAATGACACGTACAACTCGAGCCCGTCGGCGCTCACGGCGATGACCGAGCTCCTGGCTTCGACCCCCGGCTATCGTCGCCGAATCCTCGCAGCGGGAGAAATGCTGGAACTCGGGAATTCGTCGGCCGAACTGCATCGCGAATGCGGACGCGCCGCCGCGAAGCTTCGGGAAGTCGATTGGATTTTCGGTGTTCGCGGACACGCGGGGGAGTTCGTTCGCGCTGCCATGAATGCCGGGCATCCTGCTGAACGCGCGCAATATTTCGAGAACCCCGAGGAGGCCGGCGAATTTCTAAAGAAGTTCGTCACGAAAGGCGACCTGTTGCTGTTGAAGGGTTCGCGCGGCGTCAAGATGGAGAAAATCCTCGAAGCCATTGATGCCGAGCATCCTCGCCTGAATCCCCAATCCTCGTCGGAGGCCGTGCCTGCGGGCCGCAAGGGACGCAAGTAGATGCTTTACTATCTTTTCTACTACGTGCTGCGGCCCTACTTCAGCCCGCTCAATGTATTTCGTTACATTACGGTTCGAACTGCGGTTGCCAGCCTAACTGCGTTGACGCTGTCGTTGCTGCTGGGGCCGTGGGTCATCGAGCGGCTGCGCGAAATGCAAGTGAAGCAGTACATTCGCGAAGAAGGTCCGAAAGAGCATCAAAAAAAAGCTGGCACGCCGACGATGGGTGGCGTCCTGATCGTTGCCGCCATCGCGATTCCGACGATTCTTTGGGCTGACTTGCGCAACCCGTACGTTTTGCTGGCCCTGGGCGCGACACTGGCTTTCGGCGCCATCGGCTTTGTCGATGATTACAACAAAGTGGTTCGCAAGCGGAACCTGGGTTTGACCGCGCGCAAGAAATTCCTCCTGCAGGTGCTGACTTGCTTGGGCGTCGCCATCGTGCTTGCCGGGCTGCAGGCCAAGGGTGTGTATTCGACGGTCTTGACGGTGCCATTTCTGAAGAAGCTGCATCCCGATCTGGTAATCGATTCGGTGCTGGCTCACCGTTATATGTGGCCGCTCGCGTTCATCCCTTTTTTTGTGTTTCTCATCATTGTGATCGCGGGACTTTCGAATGGTGTGAATCTTACGGATGGACTCGACGGTCTTGCTATCGGCTGTGTGATCGTGTCTTCCGCCGCATTGACGGTGATTACTTACCTTTCGAGCAACGCCCGTTTCGCCGAGTACCTTGAGATTCAGAAAATTTCTGATGCCGCGGAGCTGACGATCTTCAGCGGTTCGGTTGTGGGCGCATCGCTGGGCTTCCTTTGGTACAACGCGCACCCGGCGGAAATGTTTATGGGGGATGTGGGATCGCTGGCGCTGGGAGGGGCGATTGGCGTGGTCGCCGTCATCCTGAAGCAGGAAATCTTGCTGCTGTCGCTCGGCGGCATTTTTGTCATCGAGCTGCTTTCGGTCATCATACAAGTAGGCTCCTTCAAGCTCACGGGAAAACGCGTATTCAGGATGGCGCCGCTGCATCACCACTTCGAGCTGGCAGGCTGGAGCGAATCAAAAATCATCGTGCGATTTTGGATCGTGGCGCTGGTGTTGGCGCTTTTTTCGCTGACGACGTTGAAATTGAGGTGAACTGGAAATGCGGCCGGGGATCGATCTTCAAGGGAAACGCGTGCTGGTGGTAGGGCTGGCACGAACGGGGGTCGTAACGTCGCTGTTCAGCGCCGGCTACGGCGCGTCTGTCACCGCGACCGACGAAAAACCGGAATCAGCTTTAGGCGAATCGTCTGCGAGGCTTCGGGCGGCTGGGGTGAAGCTCGAGGTGGGAGGGCACAATCCAGCGACTTTTCTCGAACAAGACCTGATCGTGCTCAGTCCCGGCGTTCCCGCGAACTTGCCTCCGCTCAATCTTGCGCGGGAACACGGAATCCCGGTGTGGAGCGAGATCGAGGTGGCGTGGCGCTTCCTGCGGGGCAAAGTGGTCGGGATAACGGGCTCGAACGGCAAGACGACGACCACATCGCTTGTCGCGCACATTTTGAAGGCCTCCGGAATCCACACGCTGGTCGGCGGAAATATCGGAGTGCCGCTGCTTGCTCTTGTCGAATCCTCGACGCACTCGAGCGTGACCGTTGTGGAGATCAGCAGTTTTCAGCTCGAAACGATTGCGGAGTTTCGCCCCGATATCGGCGTGCTCCTTAACCTCACGCCGGACCATCTCGATCGGCACGCGTCATTCGACGAGTACGCGCGAGCAAAAATGCGTATGTTCGAGAACCAACTCGACCGCGATGCCGCTGTCCTCAATGCCGATGATCCCGAGGTCACTCGCCGCATGCCCACGCGCCCGCACGTGTACTGGTTCAGCCGGCAAAAACGTGTCGCGTGGGGCGCTTTCGTGCGCGATAGAGAGATTGTCTTTCGCGCGGAAGGTTCGGAGGTACCCCTGGTTCATCGCGACGAGATCACTCTGCGCGGCGAACACAATGTCGAGAACGTGCTGGCGGCTTGTTCCGCCGCTTATCTTGCCGGCGCAGATCCCGCAGGAATCGCGAGCGGCATAAAGACTTTTCGGGCGGTGGAGCACAGGCTCGAGCCGGTCGCGGAAATTCGCGGCGTCGCGTTTTACAACGATTCGAAAGCCACCAATGTCGACGCGACCTTAAAGGCCATCGAAGCCTTTCCGGGTCCGCTCATCGTGATCCTGGGAGGCAAAGATAAGGGCGCGCCTTATACACCTTTGCGCGGCCCGCTGCACGAACGCGCTCGGCTGGCGATTCTTATTGGCGCAGCGGCAGGCAAAATCGAATCTGAATTGGCCGGGGCCGTGTCGCTGGTCGACGCCGGCACCCTCGACCGAGCCGTTGAGATCGCAATGGAATCGGCACAACCCGGCGACACGGTTCTGCTGGCGCCGGCTTGTTCAAGCTTCGATCAATTCGAGAATTACGAGCAGCGCGGCCGAATTTTCAAAGAGTTGGTCGCGCGGCTTGAAAATCAACCAGTACATTTAGGCGCAACGGATCGCGATTCGGGTGCGTTCAGGAACCGCGGTCCGGCGGATCCGAGATAGAGGCTAAAGAATGCCACGCAACCTGCAACCTGACCGGCGATTGTTCGGTGCGACGCTGGCGATGTGCCTGTTTGGCGCAGTTATGGTGTTCAGCGCTTCCGCAGTTACTGCGCGCGAGGAATATGGCAACGGATATGTTTTCTTGATCCGGCAGCTTCTCTATATCGCGCTCGGAATCGGCGGAATGTTCTGGCTCATGAACACCGATTACCGAAAGCTGCGCCAACCAAGCGTGATCTTTCCTGCCCTCGGGTTGACGCTGATTCTGCTGATCGCGGTGTTTTTTCTGGACCGTTCGCACGCCACGCATCGCTGGATTCGCCTTGGTCCGCTCAGCCTGCAACCGTCCGAACTGGCCAAGCTCTGCGTGATCTTTTATCTGGCCTGGTTCCTGGAGATTCGGCGCGCGCCACGCGGAGTTGGCGTGAATGATCCGCTGCGCACGCTCTTGCCAGCGCTCGGAACCGTTTTCGTGATCGTGGCACTCATTTTGGCTGAGCCGGACATGGGCACGGCATGCATGATCGCGTTTATTGCCGCGATGATCCTGTTCGTTGCGGGGATTTCGCTGCGATACATTTCCTTCGCCAGCCTGGCGGCGATTCCTGCCATCTACTTGCTGATCGTTCGAGTGCCCTACCGGCTACAGCGCGTGCAAGCGTTTTTCTCGCCTGGAACGGATCCTCAAGGGCACGGCTTTCAATTGCTGCAATCGCTCATCGCGATCGGGTCAGGCGGGTTCAGCGGGGTTGGACTCATGGAGAGCAGGCAAAAGCTCTTTTACCTGCCCGAAGCTCACACGGATTTCATTTTTGCGGTTATTTGCGAGGAGTTGGGCTTTATAGGTGCGGTCGTGGTTCTTACGCTGTTTGCGGTATACGGCTGGCGCGGGTTCGTGGCGGCGATGAAAGCCCCTGACGATTTCGGCCGGTTTCTCGGCATCGGCATTACGACCATGGTCGTGGGGCAGGCGCTGATCAATCTAAGCGTAGTCCTCGGCCTCATGCCGACGAAGGGTATTCCGCTGCCGTTCATCAGCTATGGGGGCTCGAGTCTGCTTGGAATGCTATTGGCAACGGGCGTGCTTCTAAATATCAGCCAGCACGCGGATGACACGTGAGCGCGGATGCGAAAAGTTTACTGATTGCCGGTGGCGGCACGGGCGGGCACGTTTTTCCGGCGCTCGCAGTGGCGCGTGAATGGCTCAGGCGTGGAACCGGGACAGTACCAGAAACGGGGCGAACGGTCGTGATTGTGGGAACGGAACACGGACTTGAAGCGAAACTCGTGCCGCAGGCCGGGCTACCTCTTGAACTGATTCGCGTAGCGGGCCTGAAGGGCATCGGCGGAACGAAATTCGTTCGCAACGCGGCGCTTTTGCCCGCGGGGATTTGGGACTCGGAACGCATCCTTCAGCGCCATCGCGTCGACGCTGCGTTCGGCGTCGGGGGCTACGCTTCCGGCCCGATGATGCTTCTCGCGGCCATGCACGCGATCCCTTCGGTCGTGTTCGAGCCGAACGTGGAGCCTGGATTCACGAACCGCGTCCTCGCGAACATGGCCACGCGCGTTGCCGTGGCGCATACGGAGACGGTCGACAAACTCGGGCGTAAAGCTGTGGTCACAGGGTGCCCGGTGCGAAGCGAGTTTTTTGCCATTCAGCCAAGGGAGCACCGCCAGGGGTTCCGGATCTTGATTACTGGCGGCAGCCGTGGCGCCGCGCCGATCAATCGCGCAGTCGTTGATTCGCTCGATCTGCTGGCGCCTCGAAAAAATCAGCTTTTCATCGTGCATCAGACTGGCGAACGTGACTATAATCCCGTTCGCGACGCCTATGCGCATCGCGGATTCCAAGCGGAGGTTTTGCCCTTCATCGAGAAAATGGCGGGGCAGTTTGCCCAGGCAGACCTGATTATCTGCCGCTCGGGCGCGATCACCGTAGCGGAAATCTCGGCCGCCGGACGCGCCGCCATCTTCATCCCCTTCGGTGCTTCAACTGACGCGCATCAGACGCGCAACGCAGAGGCCATGCAGAACGCCGGTGCCGCCCGGCTGCTGCCCCAGGACGAACTCACACCCGCGCGGCTTACAACTGAAATCTTCTCTCTCCTGGACCAGCCCCAGAGACTTGCGGAGATGGAACGTCGCGCCCGGATCCTCGCGCGCCCGCGCGCCGTTGAGGATATTGTTGACCTGCTCGAAGAAGTCGCGCTCCCGTCGCGCCAGCTTGCGATCGGAACGCACGAAAAGGGTATCGCGTCATGAACGTCACGTTTCGCAATTTCAAACGCATCCACCTTGTCGGCATCGGCGGCAGCGGGATGAGCGGCATCGCCGAAGTCTTGCTCTCGATGGGCTACGCCGTTTCCGGCTCGGACTTGAAGATTTCCTCGGTTACGCAGCGCCTGCAAAACCTTGGCGCCACCATTTACGAAGGTCATCAAGCGGAAAACGTGCGGGGCGCTCACGTCGTCGTGGTGTCATCCGCCGTTCATCCCGAAAATGTCGAAGTCGTTGAGGCACACCGGCTGAAAATTCCGGTGATTCCGCGCGCCGAAATGCTCGCCGAGCTGATGCGGCTGAAATACGGCATCGCCGTTGCCGGCGCGCATGGCAAGACGACGACGACGTCGATGGTGGCCGCCGTTCTTGCTGCTGCCGATCTCGATCCAACATTCGTCGTAGGCGGGCGGGTGAACCACGCAGGCACAAACGCGCGTGTCGGCCAGGGCGAGTACATGGTTGTCGAGGCTGACGAGAGCGATCGCTCATTCTTGCTGCTTGCTCCGGTAATAGCCGTGGTCACTACGATCGACCGCGAGCACCTCGACCACTACTCTTCCCTGGAGGAAATTCAGGAGGTTTTTCTTCAGTTCGTCAATCGAGTTCCATTTTACGGCACGGTAATTCTCTGCCTGGATGAACCGAATGTGCAGGCGATCATGGCCCGCGTGAAGAGGCCGGTGATCACGTACGGTACGTCGAGCCAGGCGGATGTGGTGATCAGCGACGTCAAGCTCAACGGGTTGTCGAGCGAATTTCGGCTGACTTACCACGGCGATGACCTCGGACTGTTCACTCTTTCCTCGCCTCCGGGAATTCACAACGTGCGCAATGCCGCTGCGGCTGCTGCCGTCGCGCTGTCACTGAACGTTCCTGCTGACCTGATCCGCGCCGGGCTGGCCAAATTCTCCGGAGTCGGCCGCCGCTTCGAGATCAAGGGCACGTATGCGGGCGTAACACTGATCGACGATTACGGTCATCACCCCGCGGAAATTCGCGCCACCCTCGAAGCCGCGCGCGGGTGTGGCTACAAGCGCCTGCTCGTTCTTTTCCAGCCGCACCGTTACACGCGCACGCAACACTTGTGGGACGAGTTCTGCCACTCGTTCAATCAAGCGGATGTGCTCGTCTTAACCGAAATTTACGCTGCGGGCGAGGCGCCGATTCCGGGGATTACCGGCGAACTCCTGGCTGGCGCCATCAGCAGCGCCGGCCACAAGAACGCCGTTTTTTCGAGCACGATGCAGGGCGGATTGGAATACATGTTGCGGGAGGCGCGTCCGGGCGACGCGGTTCTCACCGTTGGCGCCGGCAGCGTTGGCCGCGTCCTGGATCAACTCGCGCTTCTGCTTGGTACAAAGGTCTCGGCCAATGCGGATTAACGATAATGCGCTGATCGCGCGGCTGAAAGAGCTTGGCGTCGAATTGCGTCCTGGCGTGTCGCTTGCGGCCAAGACGTCGCTGGGTATCGGCGGAACAACCGACCAGCTTCTATTGCGGCGTTACGAGTCGATTCCGGAAGTGATGCGCTTGCTCGCTGACAACCAAACCCCGCACCGGTTTCTGGGCGGCGGCACAAACGTGCTGATTGACGACGGAGAACTGGCGTGGGTCGTCCTGCACCTGCCGCCTGCTCACCCTGGGGTGCGCCTGGAAGGCAACTTCGCTTTTGTTGACGCCTCGGCGGACTTGGGCGGGACGGTTACGTTTTGTGCGAAGCATGATCTGGGCGGCATGGAAGGGCTGATCGGGGTTCCGGGGAGTGTTGGAGGCGCGTTGCGCATGAACGCCGGCGCCTATGGGATGCAGATTGGGTCGTACGTTCGCGAAATCGAGCTATATCGAGCGGCCAAGGGCGACCTTGAGACGATGCGCGGCGATCAGATCCACTTCGATTATCGGCACACGTCCTTCGCGCCTGATGATGTCATGCTGCGGGTCAAACTCGAACTGCCCTCGAAGCCGTACAAGGAAATACTTGCCGGCATTCGCATTTGCAACGAAAAGCGCCGCTCTAGCCAGCCGCTCAACCAAAAAAGCGCCGGCTGCATCTTCAAGAACCCGCCCGGCGGCTCCGCCGGCCGCATGATCGACGCTCTTGGTCTTAAGGGCCACCGGGTCGGCGACGCCATGGTCAGCGACCGGCACGCAAATTTTTTCATCAATGCCGCGAATTCCTCTTGCGCCGACATGCTCAAACTGATTGACTACGTGCGCGATCGTGTGCGCGCCTCCTACGCTGTCGAGCTCGAGAACGAGGTGATCGTCTGGCGAAATTAAGGACCATCGATGTGGATGCGTTCCCGCAAGAAGTCCTCGCGGACGAAGAGCCGAAGTATCTCCGTCGCCAGAAACCGCTCGAAATCAAGCGCCGTAAATTCGGACGCAAAGCTTGGACCGCCTATTTCCGCGTCACTATGTGGATCGGAGCAGGCGTTGTTACCGTCTGGCTGGCCTATAACGGCGGCCGTTTCCTGCTCACCGCCCCTGAAATGCGTTTGATTCATCCCGAGCAAGTCGAGATTTCAGGCAACCGCTTCGTTCCGCGCGCGACGGTTCTTGAAGTTTTCGCCGCCGACCGTGGCAAGAGCATTCTCCACGTCCCTATCGAACAGCGCCGGCGCCAGCTCGAATCGATTTCTTGGGTCGAGCATGCCGCTGTTCGCCGCGCGCTGCCTAACCGCATCCAGGTCGAAATTACCGAGCGGATGCCAGTGGCATTTCTGCGTCAAGGAAGCGACATGCTGCTGATCGATTCGCACGGCATGATCTTCGAACGCCCCTTGCGCGCCGATTTCAATTTTCCCGTCGTGACCGGCATCTCGATGGACATGCCCCTCGATGAGCGTGAAAAGCGCATGCAGCTCTTTGCTGAGTTCTCGCAGCAAGTGGAAGACGCACGAGCCGGCGCAATGCAACAGATGAGCGAGGTCGATCTTTCCGATGCAAATGACCTGATTACCACCATCGATGGCCTGCCAAAATCGGAAGCGGACAGCGCGCAAGGGCAGGGCGACGGCCCGATTGTGGTTCACTTCGGGAACACGGATTTCGGGGGCAAGTATGCGACCTTGCTCGACAACATCAGCCAGTGGCGCGCGACGGCCGGCAGAATCGAATCGGTCGACCTGCGATTTAGCCGCGAGGCTGTCGTCAACCCGGAAATGGCCGCGGTTTCGCAACAAGTGCAGCGGGCTGCGCAGCCACCCGAGCTGAGCGCTCGCCGTCAGACACGTCGCGCCGAGGCGGGTCAATGGCATGCGAAGCACAACGACGCGGGACGCCATTGGCGATGATCGACGATCGCTTTGCGTTGATGCGCTCGTTGTTGCGGAGGGGTTCGCCACAGGCATACGCTTTCGAAATTCGGAAGATTTGACGGAGCGGCATAATTGACGAAGAAGGAACGACACGTAGTCGCGCTCGACATCGGGAGCACCAAGACCTGCGCCCTGATTGGCGAGCTTGAGGATGAGTCCGGAGTGAAATTCGCAGCGTTGGGGGCGGCAGAGTCGAAGGGCTGGCGGAAGGGGCAAATCGTCAACCTGGATCTTGCGGTGAGTTCGATACGCCGCGCCGTCGAGGAAGCCGAAACAATCGTTGGCGTGCCCGTCGAATCGGCACTGATTGGCGTGGCTGGAAGCCACGTGCGCGGGGTAAACAGCCGGGGCGGAATCACGGTGGGGGCGCGTCCGCGCGACATTCAGCGCGAGGATATTCGCCGCGCGATCGAAGCGGCGCGTGGCGTGTCGTTGCCTGACGACCGCGAAGTGTTGCACGTGCTCCCGCAGGAATTTTGTCTAGATGCGCAGGACAACATTCGAGATGCGATCGGGATGGTGGGCCAGCGCCTCGAAGCGAACGTGCACATCGTAACTGCGTCGGGCACGGCCACGCAGAACATCGTCACGGCCGTGAATCGCGCGGGCGTGCGAGTTGACGATACGGTTCTCGAACAGCTCGCTTCCGCCGAAGCATGCCTCACGCAGGACGAGCGCGAACTCGGCTGCTGCCTGCTTGATATTGGAGGCGGCACTACGGAACTCATCGCCTACGTGGGCGGCGTGGTGCGCCAGACGGCCGCAATTCCTGTCGGCGGCGATCACTTTACCAACGATCTTGCCGTGGGCTTGCGTACGCCAGTGCCTGAGGCCGAGAAAATCAAGCGCCAACACGCTTGCGCCTTCCGCGACCTGCAAAAGGAAGATTTTTCGATCGAAATCGCCAGCGTCGGCGACCGCCCGCCGCGCACGGTTTATGCGCGCATGCTGGCCGAGATTGTCGAGCCGCGCGCGCAGGAACTTCTCGCCCTTGTTCGCGACGAACTGCGCCGCGGCGGCCTCGAATCACAAATTCCCGCCGGGATGATTCTGACCGGCGGCGCTGCGCGCCTGCGTGGCCTAGTTGAATTGGCGGAGAAGACGTTCAACCTCCCGGTCCGTGTCTCTGTTCCACGCGGCCTGGTGGGAATGACGGAAGAGGTTTCGGAGCCTGAATACTCGACAGCGATTGGGCTCGTGCTGTACGGGGCGCGAACGCGGCGCCTCGCTGGCGCCCGGCCCACCGGCTGGACTGGCAAGTTGAAGGCTCTTTTTGCGGGGCAATGAAATTCGTCTCGGCGTTTCAACTTGGGGAGCAAGCGCCGGGGCAAAGGCTTCAGGATTTTCCGCTGACCGGGAAAAATCCTGAGTTGAAAACGTTCGAGCGCGAACTTCTGGGGGAGGAAGCATGACGGCGAAGGAATCGGGGATTCGGGTTTCGTTCAGTAACGAAGAAATACAAAACGGCGCAAAGATCAAAGTTATAGGAGTGGGAGGCGGCGGTTCGAATGCCGTCAACCGAATGATCCGCGCCAAAGTGGAAGGCGTCGAGTTCATTGCCGCGAACAGCGATTTGCAGGCGCTGAAGCTCTCGGCTGCGCCTGTGAAGCTGCAGCTCGGCGCGAAGCTCACCAAGGGATTAGGAGCGGGCGCGAATCCTGAGATCGGCCGCAAAGCGGCGCTCGAGGATACGGAGAAAATTCTTGAAGCGCTCGACGGCGCCGACATGGTTTTTGTCACCGCTGGCCTTGGTGGCGGCACAGGGAGCGGAGCTGCGCCCGTCGTAGCGAATCTGGCCAGCGAGCTGGGCGCGCTGACGGTTGCAGTCGTCACCAAGCCCTTCGCGTTTGAAGGCAAGCGCCGCATGCTGCAAGCCGAACAGTCGCTTGCGGAGCTCATCGGCTGCGTCGACACGGTCATCGTGATCCCCAACGAGCGGCTGATGGAATGCGTCGAGCACGGCACCAGCTTCTTCGAAGCGTTCCGTATCGCCGACGATATTTTGCGTCAAGCGGTGCAAGGCATCAGCGACATCATCACCATTCCGGGCATCATCAACCGCGATTTCGCCGATGTGAAGACGATCATGTCAGGTCAGGGCTACGCGGTGATGGGCACGGCGGTCGCTTCGGGAACGAATCGCGCGGTGGATGCTGCCAATCGCGCGATCAACAGCCCTCTGCTCGAGGACAACTGCATCCAGGGCGCGCAAGGAATCTTGATCAACATTACCGGCTCGTCATCGCTTTCGATCCAGGAGGTGCACGAAGCCTCCACGATCATCCAGAAGGCGGCGCACGAGAACGCGAACATCATCTTCGGCGCCGTGCAGGACGACGCGATGAAAGAAGCCGTAAAAATCACCGTCATCGCAGCCGGCTTCAGGGAAGTGGCCAACAAGAAGACGCAATCGCGGCCCTCGTATTTGCCGAAGACGTGGAAAGCAGGCCGCGAGCAGACCGCGCCGCCAACCCCTGTCGCACCGCCCCCGCCCGCGAATGTCGTGCAGCAGGTTGCGCGCAATGTTAGTGAAGCGGTGCGCGAGGTAAGCGAGCCCACGCGCAACGCCAGAGAAGTCATCCACGACGTGCCTGCGGACGATCTCGACGTCCCGACGTTCCTTCGCCGCCAGGCTCAAAAAGCCTAGTCGCGCGATTATTATTCCGATGTTTTGCGGGGACGGGTCTGTGACCCGCCCTTGCTGGTCGTGCCTCCGAAGCTTCCTTTCATCTACTCGCCTTGGGTTGCGCCTTCGGCCGAATCTTTTTCTGCCTTCACGTGCGGTGTAAACTTCCGCAGTGGCCTCGCAGGTCCGTATAACGCGCGACGCGTTGGAGAGTATGCAAGAGCATATTCGCGGCGAATGTGTTCGTGAAAGCTGCGGATTGCTGGCAGGGCTAGACGGCGTCATAACGCACGCGTTTCGCGCCACGAATGCAGCGGACAAACCGGAAACCCGCTACGAGATCGCGCCGAAAGAGATATTTCAGCGCATGCGCGAGATGCGCGCCGCAGGACTCGAATTGCTTGGCATCTACCACTCGCATCCAAACGGTAAGAATGAGCCGTCGCCGCGCGATATCGAGTGCGCGTGCTATCCCCAGACGCCGTATTTCATTCTTTCGCCGGCCGCAGACTCGCCGCGTCCGGTGCGCGCATTCTTGATCGCCGACGGCCGAGCGAACGAACTGGACATCCAGATCCTGTCTGGTGACGAGGTGAATCGTGAATCGGCGTGAATTGCTTCGCGTAATTGGTGCAGCAGCAGCGGGTTTCAGTTTCGAACAGCTTGCATCCGGCAGGCAGCCGCCGCCACCAGCGCGGAAGAAAGTTCTGATGTTTACGAAATCCTCGGGATTCGAACACTCGGTGATCAAACGGGCGGATGGACACTTAAGTCTCGCCGAGCAAATCGTCACCGATCTCGGAAAACAGCACGGTTTCGAAATAACAGCAACGAAGGACGGACGGATTTTTTCGAGTCCCGGCCTAGCGCAATACGATGCATTTCTCTTTTACACGACGGGCGATCTCACTACCGTCGGCACAGACGGGAACCCGCCAATGACACCGGCGGGCAAACAGGCCTTTCTCGATCTCATCTACGGGGGCAGAGGTTTCGTCGGCACGCACTCGGCGACAGATACTTTCGATACAGCCGGAAACCGTTTCGATCCAAGGCCGCAGGAGCAGCTTGATCCGTACCTGAAAATGATTGGCGCCGAATTCCTCATGCATGACCAGCAACAAAGGGCCCGCATCGCTGTCGCTGATGACCGGTTTCCTGGGTTTGCGGAATTAGGGCGCGGCATCGAGATTCTCGAAGAGTGGTATCCCTTCCGCGATTTTCAGCCGGACCTGCACGTGCTGACCGTCCTCGAAACACAAGGGATGCAAGGGCCTCATTACCAGCGACCGCCATTCCCGAATACTTGGGCGCGCATGCAGGGGCGAGGCCGCGTGTTTTACACCGCGCTGGGTCATCGCGAAGATGTGTGGAATTCAGCACAGTTTCAGAGCTTACTGGCGGGCGGAATTTCCTGGGCTACTGGAACTGTTCACGCGGACGTTCCGCCAAACATCGGCCAAGTAACAGCGCACGCGAACGAGATTCCCGCATCTGCTTTCGTCATGCAGATGGGCAAATGAAGTCAGCGCAGCGCAACGCGCGAGAATCCCCCTCCCGGTTTCGGCAGGACCATCGTCTCGAGCGCCTTCACGACGACGATGGTGATGTCGTCGTGCTGTGCAGCACCCGCGGAGAACTCCTTCATGCGCGCGAATAGAAAATCGAGCGTCTCCTCCCCAGAACTGCCCCGGCACTGGTGCCAGACTTGGGCCAGTTTCCAACTGAAATCTTCATCCTGGTTGTTGCGTAATTCATGCAGTCCGTCGGTCGCGAATAGGACTGCATCCCCTGGACTGAGCCGGATGGAATGAATTTCATAGGATGAACCGGGAAATAATCCCGATGGCAATCCGCCTTCTCCAACGGGCCCGCATCGCTTTTCTGACGCGTACAAGGGAAACGGCAAACCTGCATTCGAAAATTTCAGTTCGAGAGTCGCGGGATTCAGCAGAGCGTAAATCGTCGAGCAATAGCGCCCCGATACGGGGCGCACGAGCAGGCGCTTGTTCAGCGTGGCGAGGACTGCGCCGGTGTCTTCCCCCGTCTTATTTGTGCCTCGCAATGTGCCCATCACCATTGCGCCGTACATTGCCGCCGGCAAACCTTTGCCAACCACGTCCCCGACGTAAATTCCTACCAGCCCATTTGGTAGATCGAAATAATCTGCGAAGTCCCCGCTGACGTCGGAGAATGGCGAGAAGCGGCAAGCAACTTCGAAATTGGGTCCACGCAACGGGCCGGTGGGCAAAAGCGAGTCCTGAATCCGCCGCGCCTCTTCCATGTCGAGTTTTCGCAGATCAACGCTGTTTTCTTGCTCGCAGGTTTCAGGCGTCGGCATGTTCCTCCGTTGGCTTCCCCGAGTCCGAAAGCCCTTGTCCAGAGCGGCACGCCAAGTGCCAATCGGCATTCAAGAGATTAAGGAAGCAGAGGAGGTACGCGTCACAAGGGAAGCACAGGAGCACGTGGGCGTTTCAGTCGCGGACAGTTGTACCCTGGCGGAACAGATTCTCTTTTCCGTTTCTATATCCGGTTCCGAGGTTTGCTTTGTTGAGATACTTCTCCGCCAAGCCTCCGAACAGGCGTGCGAATCCCAATGAAGTTCAGCGATGCGCGCGATAGCTTTCCTGGGCTGCCGCGGCGTCGGCGGCCTCGAGCCGTTTTGTGTACAACGGGAACCTGGCGGCGAGCGCTGCCACCTCGCCCCGGATGCGCTTCTCGGTTGCCTCGTCGCCGAGATGGTCGAGCACTTCCGCGATCCAGCCCGCGATTTTTCCCATCTCCGGCTCGCGCATGCCGCGCGTGGTGACTGCAGGCGTTCCGACGCGAATCCCGCCCGCTTTCATCGGCGGCAGAGGATCGAACGGAATCGCATTTTTGTTGACTGTGATTCCGGCGCGATCGAAGGCGGGCTGCGCGACGCTGCCCAC
>Ga0187815_10000283_pt1 | contig 25507 bp, 17 predicted proteins | sample NC_S_5_FD_132962 | JGI IMG/M metagenome (GOLD analysis project Ga0187815, IMG submission 132962) | Wetland sediment microbial communities from Neuse River Estuary, North Carolina, USA - ASW-S_5 | ecosystem: Environmental > Aquatic > Freshwater > Wetlands > Sediment | place: USA: North Carolina...
ACCGCGCCGTATCTGGGAACTGAGGGACGGAGGATTGCGAGGCTTCGCTTTGCTTTGCCCTCGCTCTGCTCTGCTTTGCTGTGGCTGTTTGGACTGCTGCGCGCTGGGAGCGCGCTGCTGTTCCGGGGCCTCACGGACTCGGAGGGCAGGAGCCCGGAGAGCGCCACCGCGGGGTGTCGTTTCCTCTGGCTACTTCTCCTTGACTCCGGGCATCCTGCCCTCCGTCCTTCGGGCCGGCTTCGCCGTTCGCACGCGCTCCTGCGCGCGCGTGGACAAGCAAAGGAGAAGTAGCTCGGGCGCCGGCAGGCGCTCGAAACCGCTTTGTTACTCGCGGCAGGCGCACGAACCCACCCTGTCGCCTGCGTAAAAGGCCAAGCAGCCCGCAAGTGCACTAGGGCCGCGGCGACGGGTCGAAACACCGTGACTCCCCTGTGAGCCCGGGGAGAGTGAGGATGCTTCAGCCACGATTCGCCTGCGCGGGTGCATAAAGGGCGCCATGTTGCGCTTGCGTACCACCACCGCCCTGAGCCTGCTCGCGCTAGCCGCCGGCATCGCCGGCACGCAATGGCTTAGTGGCTTCAACACCGGCTGGGCCGGCCCCAGCGAGCGCGTCGCGGGCTTCCTGCCTGCGGCGCATCGCGCCGCTGCGCCGCACGCACGTCCGTCGCGTGCCGTGGCGGTGACGCACCGTGCCGTGCTGCCGCCCGTGGTGACCACGGCGCAGGCTGCGGAAACCGCGCCGCCGCCCGAACTGGTGCCGACCTCGATGCCGGACGCACCGGTGTCGTGGTCGCGGATGGAAGGCCATCTGAGCGGCCGCGTGTTGGTACACCTCGCCATCGACGGCAACGGTCGCGTCACCGATGCGGCGTTGGCGGAGTCCAGCGGCGACCCCGTGCTCGATGCGCATGCGCTGGCCACCGTGCGCGGCTGGCGCTTCGCCGTGCCGGCCGACCACCCGGACGGGCTTAGCGGCGACCTGCCGATGCGCTTCACCAGCGGCGGCGGGCAGGTGGCGCAGGCGCCGTAGCGGGCGCCCAGCGCCGAATGAAAGCCGACGCCCGCCTCTTTCTACATTACGGTGCGGCGCCGCTGAACTTCTCCGCCGTGGCGCCCTTCACCGGGCCGATCTGCGCACTGTCGCTGACCTTGAGCACCACCGGCCGACGGAACTCCAGCGTGCCCTGCACCACGGCGTGGGGACCGATCACGACCACCGGCTTGCGCTCGCTGCCCCAGTGGAACCAGCCGTTGTTCGGCTTGTCGACCAGGATGCCGCCCTCGACGTGCGAGCCGGCGCCCACGGTGATGTCGCCGGACACGGTCTCGAGGCCGCCGGCGACATGGGCGTCGTCCAGCGTGATGCCGCCGTTGACGTTGGAAAGATGGCCGTCCACCTGGGCGCCCTGCGCGAGGCTGATCGCGCCGTTGACTGCCTCGATCTTGCCGCCGACCTGGGCGCCGGCGGCGAGCCGGATCGCGCCATTGACGGTGCCGAGTTCGCCGGCGCGGGCCTGGGCGCCGAGGTCCACCGAGCCGTTGACGGTGCTGGCCTTCTGCACCACGGCGTGGTCACCGATGTGCACGCTGCCGTTCACCGAGCTGACGTCGCCGGCATGCTGGCCGGCGTCCACCTGCACGCTGCCGTTGACCTTGTCGATGTCGTTGTCCGCGGCGACGGCCGCCAGCGGCAGGAGGAGGGCGAGGGAAAGCAGGATGCGGCGCATGGCTGGGCTCCGGTTTGTGGGAATAACGGTACTGGGATGCCTCCAGGCCGCGAAAGGTTGGCGTGACCTTTGGCAGGGGAGACGGCTTTGCCGCTACCATTTCGCCCTTTCCCGTCGAGAATCCCCGCCATGCACAAGCTCGTCCTGATCCGCCACGGCCAGTCGCAATGGAACCTCGACAACCGCTTCAGCGGCTGGGCCGACGTGGATCTCACCGCGCAGGGTGTCGAGGAGGCGCGCGAGGCCGGCGAACTCTTGAAGCGCGAAGGCTATGCGTTCGACGTGGCGCACACCTCGGTGCTGAAGCGCGCGGTGCGCACGCTGTGGGGCGTGCTCGACGCGATGGACCTGATGTGGCTGCCGGTGTACACCGACTGGCGCCTCAACGAGCGTCACTACGGCGCGCTCACCGGCCTCAACAAGGCCGAGACCGCGGCGAAGTACGGCGAAGCGCAGGTGAAAATCTGGCGACGCAGCTACGACATCCCGCCGCCGCCGCTCGATCGCGGCGAGAACGAGGCGGTGCACGACCCGCGCTATGCGGCGCTGCAGCCGGCACAGATCCCCGACACCGAGTGCCTGAAAGACACGGTGGCCCGCGTGCTGCCGTACTGGCACGAGGTGCTGGCACCGGCGATCAAGGCCGGCCGGCGCGTGGTGGTGGCGGCGCACGGCAACTCGCTGCGTGCACTGGTGAAGTACCTGGACGGCATCTCCGACGCCGACATCGTGGAGATGAACATCCCCAACGGTGTGCCGCTGGTGTACGAATTCGACGCGGATCTGAAGCCGCTGAAGCGCTACTACCTGGGCGACGCCGCGGCGATCGAGGCGAAGATGGCCGCAGTGGCGAACCAGGGCAAGGCGAAATAAGCGCCTGTGCAGGTGCATGACAGCCGTCATGCGCGAAGGCTGTGCCGCGTCGATCGCGCGGCGCACGCACCTCGGTTAGGCTGCGCACACCCTTCCTGCCGGATGCGCCGATCATGCCGTCCCACCTGATGAGCTACGTCGTCATCGTGCCGCTGATGGCACTGATGGTCTGGCGCCGGATCAGCCGCCATTTCGGCCGCCAGCCGATACGGCGCAAACGGATGATCGCGCGCATCGTGCTGTTCGCGGTGATCGGCGGCTTGCTCATATTGAGTGGTTTGCACGACATCCGGCTTGCCGAGGGCGTGCTGGGCGGCGCGATCGCCGGTGCGGCGCTGGGCCTGCTCGGCCTGCGCCTGACCCGTTTCGAGACCGATCCGGTGAAGGGTGACTGCTACCTGCCGAACCCGTGGATCGGCGCGGTGCTCACCGCGCTGCTGCTGGGTCGGCTGGCCTGGCGCTTCCTGGTGCTGTGGCCGCAGATGCAGCATGCCGAAACGCTGGCTGCCGGCGCGTCGCCCGGCACGAGCATGCAGATGGGCTACCAGTCCAGCCCGTTGACGATGCTGGTGATCGGCCTGCTGGTGGGCTACTACATCGTCTATTTCGCCGGCCTGCTGGTGCATCACCGGCGCTACCAGCGCTCGCGCATCGCGGCCGCTGCGTGAGGCGAATGGCCTGCGAGCCCTAGCCACATCGGGTCAGGGTGCGACGCTGAAGTCGATCTCCAGTGGATATGGCGCCGGCGCGGCCGGCGGCACGGGCAGCGTCCAGGCGGCGAGCTGGCCGGCCATGCAGGTGGCGACCGCGGAGGCCGGCTGCACCGCGATGCGCTGCGGCTTGCCGTGCGCGTCCACGTCCATCACCAGGGTGAACGGCGACTTGTCCTCCGGCTTGTTGCTGGCGAGGCAGCCCTTGTAGGCGTCCGTGGTGGGGTTGCCGATCTTGTCCCACAGCGCCTTCTGGTAGGCCGGCCCGGTGGCGGCGGCTTCGGCCAGCTTCGCCTGCCGCACACGCGCTTCGAAATCGTCGTTCGGGTTTGCCGGCGTGGTGCCGAGCAGCAGGGCGAAGGCAAAGGCGAGGGGCATGGCAGGTTCCGGCGGCGGTGCGCTGCTGGAACCTTAGCAGTTCATCGTGCCGAGCGCGGCGTTGCGCGCCGCGTACTCGCGCAGCCAGCCGGCCACCGCTGCGCCCGGCATCGGGTGGGCGATGTAGTGGCCTTGCACCTCGTCGCAGCTCATGTCGCGCACGGCGGCCATCACGCGCTCGGTTTCCACGCCTTCCATCACCACGCGGAAGCCCAGGTCGTGGCCCAGCGCCGCCACCGAGCGCACGATGCCCGCATCGTGCTGGCGAGTGTCCAGGCCGCGCACCAGCGACTGGTCGATCTTCAGGCTGGTGGCCGGCATCCGGCGCAGGGCGTCGAGGTTGCTGTAGCCGATGCCGAAGTCGTCGATGGCTATGCCCACGCCGGCCCTGCGCAGGGTGTCGAGCACGTCGCGGGTGAGTTCGTTGTGGTGGATCGCCGCGCTTTCGGTGAACTCCAGCTCCAGCCGGGTCAGCGGCACACCGTGGCGTTGCACGGCCGCGGTGAGGCGCTGCTCGAGCGTGGCGTCCAGATCGACGCCTGAAACGTTGAGGGACAGCCGCAGGTCCAGCCCGTCGCGCAGCCACTCGGCCAGCTGGGTCAGGCCGTGGTCGAGCACCCAGTCGGTGAGCGAGCGCATCAGGCCGGCCTGTTCGGCCAGCGGCACGAACACGCCGGGCGACACCGTGCCCAGCGTGGGATGGCGCCAGCGCGCCAGGGCTTCCAGCGCCATGCAGCGGCCGCTGGCCAGATCCACGCGCGGCTGGTAGTGCAGTTCCAGCTCGGTGCGCTCGGCAAGCGCGGCGGCCAGTTCGGTGACCAGGAAGAATTCCTGCCGCTGGCGTTCGTCTTGCGCGCGGTCGTACACGGCCCAGCCGCGCACGCTGCCCTGCGCGATGTGCGAGGCGCTCATTACCCGCCGGAGCGGATCGCCGCCGCGCAATTCGTGCGCCTCGACCTTGAGCAGTCCCACGCCGGGTTGCAGGGTGAGCGGGACGCCGAGGCAGTCGATAGGGGTGCGCAGCGTAGCTACCAGGGCGTCCAGGCGCGCGGGCGGCAACGCGTCGTGCAGGCCGGCCAGCAAGACCGCCAGGCGCGAAATACCCACCTGGTAGAGCTGCATGTCCGGCGACATCCATGCCTGCGTCCGCTCCGCCATCGCACGTATCAGCGCGTCGGCGTAGACGTGGCCCATGGCGCGGACGAAGGCGGTGAAGCGCGCCGTCGGCGCGGCCTCGATGGCGACGATCCAGGCCGTGTCGGTATCGCCCGGCAAATGCGTGTGCAGGTCGGCAAAGAAGGCGTTGCGATGCGGCAATCCGGTGGCCGCATCGGTGCGGTCGAGGTAGCTGCGCAGCGCCGCACCGGTCCCGGCCAGCGAAGCGGCGTCGTGCAGGGCGGCATGGGCGCTGGCGCGCAGCGCCGGACGCGGGCGGCGATCCACGGCGAACAGGGCGCCCAGCAGCTGTCCACCGAGGCCGAATACCGGCTCGCAGGCGAAAAAGCCGATCTCGGGGTGTGCGGGGTCGGCGCCGGCAAGCAGGAAGCGGGCGTCCGTGCGGGCGTCCGGCGCCACTTCGGCGATGCCGTGGCGCATGGCATCGCGGCAGGCGGCCAGCAGCGCGCCATCGAGCGGCAGCGCATCCGGTTGGCCGGGCGGGGTGTACCAGAAGGCGCTGCCGTCGGTGAGCAGCAAGGCCACCAGCGGCACATCCAGTGCCCCGGAAGTCAGTCGCGCCACGGCTTCGAAGCCGGGCAGGGCATGGTGCTCGGCCGCCCCGGCGGCCGCCGGGGCGTAGCCGACGGCGGGTTGCCCGCTCGGGAGCAAACCCTGCGAGATTCCCATCTTTCCATCCCCCTGCGCGGCCGAATGGTGTGCGCAGGGGCAGGCTACTGCGGCGCCGCTGGCGTGGCAATGATGAGGGCGGTCGTGGCCGGGGACGGCTCAGTCGGCGCGGTGCGGCAACGCCAGGTATTCCTCGCTCTGCATCTCGATCAGCCGCGATTCGGTGCGGCCGAATTCAGCGCGCAGGCGCTCACCGTCGTACAGCTCGGTGATCGGCGCGGCGGCCGAGAGGATCAGCTTGACGTGGCGGTCGTAGAACTCATCCACCAATTGCACGAAACGCTTGGCGGCATCCTCGCTGTAGATGGTGAACTGCGGCACGCTGGAGACGATGATCGCGGGCCCGGCCTTGGCCAGCGCGATGTAGTCGGCCACCGCGCGCGGACCCTCGCACAGCGCGGCGAAGTCGAACCACAGGATGTTGTCGGCGCGCCTGCGGCAGGGAATCGCGCGTCCATTGATTTCCAGTACGCCGCCTTCGACTACCGTGCCGTGGGCGTGGTCGCGGAAGATGCGCTCCAGCGCGCGATGCGCCTCGGCGCCGGGCGGCGTGTAGTACACCGCCGCCTGGCTCAGCGCGCGCAGCCGCCAGTCGTGCGAGGAGGCCATCTCGAGCACGCGGCAATGCCGCTCCAGCAGCGCGATCGCCGGCAGGAAGCGTGCGCGCTGCAGGCCTTCCCGGTAGAGCTGGGCCGGCGCGGTGTTGGAGGTGGTGACCAGCGCCATGCCGCGCGCGAACAGGCATTCCAGCAGGCGCGCGAGGATCATCGCGTCGCCGATGTCGTTGACCAGGAACTCGTCCAGGCACAGCACGCGGCAGCGTGCGGCGAGGCCGGCGGCCACCTCGGTCAGCGGATCCTGGCGTTCGCCCAGCTCGCGCAGGCGCTCGTGCACCTCGCCCATGAAGCGGTGGAAGTGCCGGCGCAGCGCCACGCCGTGCGGCAGGCTAGCCACGAACAAGTCCATCAGGAAGGTCTTGCCGCGGCCCACCGTGCCCCAGAGGTACAGGCCCGGCGGCGCTTCGGACGGCTCGCTGGCGAGCAGCGACTTCAGCCGTCCGAACAGGCTGCCGTTGCCGTTCGCCGTGGTACACAGCGCGGCGTGCAGGCGGTCGAACTCGGGCAGCACCGCGAGCTGGGCGGGGTCGGATTCCCAGCGGTGTGCGGCCACGCCTTCGTGGTAGCGCACGCTGGGCGCGAGCGAGAGGGATTCATTCATGATGCGGACGTCGTGGGAGCGCGGGATCAGCCGCGCGCCGGCGGCAGCCAGTCCTGGATCGCGTGCTTCACCGCACCGCGCAGGTCCATCAGCCGGCGGTGGAAGAAGTGGCCGGTCTCGGGCATGCGGATCAGCTCCGGCGGCTTGTCCATGCCATCGATCCAGTCGAACACCGCCTGCGGTTCCACCACTTCGTCGGCCTCGCCCATCACCACCAGCCACGGGCAGGTGGGCAACGCGTCGTCCGCCATTGACCAGCGCCCCACCGGCGGCGCGATGCTGATCAGCGCGTCGGTCCTGAGCCGCACCGCGCTGCGGATCGTCACGTAGCTGCCGAACGAGAAACCGGCCAGCCACAGCGCGTCGCCGGGGCGCACGCGGCGCAGCCAGGCCACCACGGCGGCGAGGTCCTCGCTTTCGCCGTTGCCGCCGTCGTAGCTGCCCGCCGAGGCGCCGGTGCCGCGGAAGTTGAAGCGCAGCGTGTCCAGCCCCGACTCGCGCAGCGCGCGTTCCACCATCGTCACCACCTTGTTGTGCATGGTGCCGCCCTGCACGGGGTTGGGGTGGCAGATCACGGCCACGCCGCGGCGCGCGTCTGCGCGTTCGGCGACGTCGCTGACGCACTCCAGCGCGCCGGCCGGACCGGTGAGCGTGAAGGCGGATCCCTCGCTGGGGAAGCTGGCGGGATCGGGTGGAAGTTCGGGGAGATTCATAGGAGGGATTGTAGCGGAGGGCTCCCGCTCGCCTCCCCTCTCCCGCTAGCGGGAGAGGGGTCGAACGAAAACGCCGCCCGGGTGGGCGGCGTTTGCTTTGACTTGATTGGAGCGAGGGCCTACTTGGCCTGGCTGACGATCCAGGTGACTGCGGCCTTCACCTGCGCATCGGAGAGCGCGGGGTTGCCGCCCTTGGGTGGCATGAAGTTGCCGTCCGGGCCGTGGTAGCCGTCGGTGGCGTGCTTGATGAGGGTGTCGAGGCCTTGCACGATGCGTGGCGCCCACATCGCCTTGTCGCCCAGCTTGGGCGCACCGGCGACGCCGGCGGTGTGGCAGCTGTGGCAAAGGTTGTCGTAGATGGTCTTGCCGTCGGTGGTGCCGCCGTAGGCGACCTGCGAGGCGGCGGCCTTGGCGGCGGCGTCCGCGGCGGCCTGCATCGCGGCGCGGCCGGTGTTGCCGGCGTACACCGCGCCGGCTGGCGCGAGCCGCGCGGCGACCTGCGCCTGCGCATTCGGATTGGTTTCCTTGGGTTCGTGGCCGTAGATCGCCAAGGCGGCCAGGATCAGTATCACGGTCAGCACCGCCAGTCCGCCGATCAGCTTGGCGAACTGGTGCACGAAAACCCGGTCGGAATTATTCATGGAACCGCTCACGTATGTACTCCAGGTCGGTGGATCGTCCGGAAGGCCCCTGAGGCGCCCGGCATGCCGACTGGCTGCCGAGAGCCCGCACCTGCCGTGGCCGCGACGCAACGCGGCAGGTCGGGCAAGCGCAAGGCCCGGAGTATAGACGAAGCCGCCGCCAAGTTTTCGGCCGGCGGCAGCGGCGATCTGTCGCGCTGCGGAACCGCGGCGGCCGGCGCCTGTCCAAGTGCCGCGGCGCGATGGGGCGCATCCGTGCCATCGGTCATGCAATACCCCTGTCAACTGGCATTGTTCTATTTCGTTGCCCTACACCTATGCTTGGCCCCATTCGGCCGGCCGCGCGGGCCGCGCCGGCACGGGTTCCAACGGTGGCAACGTCTTCATATCGGGAGTTTTCTGCAATGTCGCGTTTTTGGAAGATCGCGCTGATCGTCGTCGCGGTGGTCGTGCTGGCCATCGTCGCCGTGCGCCTGCTGCACAAGCCCGGCGGGGCAGGACAGGGAAAGCCCGGTGACATGGGTGGCAAGGGCAACCCCCCGGTGCCGGTTACCGTGGTGCCGGTGGTGAGGGAGAATGTGCCGGTCTACCTCACCGCGCTGGGCACGGTGCAGGCGCTCAACACCATCGCGGTGAACCCGCAGGTGGGCGGCCAGCTGCTCAGCCTCGACTTCACCGAGGGCCAGCCGGTGAAGAGGGGCCAGCTGCTCGCGCAGATCGATCCGCGCACCTATCAGGCCAACTACGACCAGGCGGTGAGCAAGCGCAACCAGGACCAGTCGCTGCTGGCCACGGCGCGCAGCAACTACGAGCGCTCGAAGGATCCCAAGTACAGCCAGTACGTGGCGAAGAGCGACCTGGTCACCCAGCACAACACCGTGGCGCAGTACGAGGCCGCGGTGGCGGCCGATGACGCCGCGATCCGCGACGCCAAGGTGCAGCTCGACTACACCCGCATCATCTCGCCGATCGACGGCGTCGCCGGCATCCGCGCGGTGGACCCGGGCAACGTGGTGACCGCCAGCAGCACCATCGTCACGCTGACCCAGCTGCATCCGATCTATGTGATGTTCACCTTGCCCGAGCAGAACCTGGACATGGTGCGCAAGGCGCAGCAGGAGGCGCCGCTGCAGGTCACCGCGCTCGATCGCGTCGATGCGCATCCGGTGGCCACCGGCGGCGTGCTCAAGGTGATCGACAACCAGATCGATACCACCACCGGCACGTTCCGCCTGAAGTCGGAGTTCCCGAACGAGAAGAACGAGCTGTGGCCGGGCCAGTTCGTCAACGTGCGCCTGCAGGTGCGCGTGGACGACGGCGCGTTGGTGATCCCCGCCGAGGCGGTGCAGCGCGGCCCCGACGGCGACTACGTCTACCAGGTGCAGGGCGACAACACGGTGAAGATGCAGCCGGTGGTCGTCGCTGGCGAGGTGGGCGACAGCCACGTGATGATCGGCAGCGGCCTCAAGGCGGGCGAGCAGGTGGTCACCGAGGGCCAGTTCCGCCTGAAGCCGGGCAGCAAGGTCAACCCGCTCAAGCCTGGCGAGGTGCCGCCGGCGCCCACCGCGGCGGACATGCAGAAGGCCAAGCAGCAGGGCAACGGCGGCGGTCGTCGCGGCCACTGAGATTCTCCCGGCGACCGTCGCCCTGGCGACGGTCGCCTGACACCCGCTGCCACGAAGGTGGCGGGCCATGCATCACCTCCCGGTGGCCGCGCGCCCCGGCGAGCAGGACGCCACCCAGACAGCAGCACGGACACCCATGGGATTCTCGACGCTCTTCATCCGCCGCCCGATCGCCACCTCGCTGCTGATGGTGGCGATCCTGCTGCTCGGCATCCTGGGCTACCGCCAGTTGCCGGTGTCGGCGCTGCCCGAGATCGAGGCGCCCAGCCTGGTGGTGACCACCCAGTACCCGGGCGCCAGCGCCAGCACCATGGCGGTGCTGGTCACCACACCGCTGGAGCGCCAGCTGGGCCAGATCTCCGGCCTCACCATGATGAGCTCGGACTCCTCCGCGGGTCTGTCCACGATCATCCTGCAGTTCTCGATGAGCCGTGACATCGACGTGGCCGCGCAGGACGTGCAGGCGGCGATCAACCAGGCGCACGGCGTGCTGCCCAGCAACCTGCCGTATCCGCCGGTGTACAACCGCGTGAATCCGGCGGATGCGCCTATCCTCACGCTGTCGCTGCAGTCGGACAGCCGGCCGCTGCGCGACGTCAACGACTTCGCCGACTCGATCCTCGCGCAGAAGCTGTCGCAGGTGCCGGGCGTGGGCCTGGTCTCGATCGCCGGCAACGTGCGCCCCGCGGTGCGCGTGCAGGTGAACCCGGCGCAGCTCTCCAACCTCGGACTGACCATGGAGGATGTGCGCAGCGCGCTCACCCAGGCCAACGTCAACGCGCCCAAGGGCACGCTGAACGGCAAGACGCAGAGCTACTCGATCGGCACCAACGACCAGCTCGCCGACGCTGCCGACTACAAGAGCACCATCATCGCGTACAAGAACAACGCGCCGGTGATGCTCTCCGACGTGGCCCAGGTGGTCGACGGCGTAGAGAACGACCAGCTCGCCGCGTGGGCGAACGGCAAGCCCGCGGTGCTGCTCGACATCCGCCGCCAGCCCGGCGCGAACATCGTGCAGACCGTGCAGCAGATCCGCCAGATCCTGCCCGAGCTGCGCGCCGCGCTGCCGGCCGACGTGCATCTGGACGTGTTCGCCGACCGCACCGTCACCATCCGCGCCTCGGTGGAGGATGTGCAGTTCACCCTGCTGCTGACCATCTTCCTGGTGGTGGCGGTGATCTTCGTGTTCCTGCGCCGGCTGTGGGCCACGGTGATCCCGTCCGTCGCGGTGCCGCTGTCGCTGCTTGGCACGTTCGGCGTGATGAGCTTCACTAGCATGTCGTTGGACAATCTCTCGCTGATGGCGCTCACCGTGGCCACCGGCTTCGTGGTGGACGATGCGATCGTGATGATCGAGAACATCGTGCGCTACATCGAGCAGGGCAAGAGCGGCAAGGAGGCGGCCGAGCTGGGTGCGAAGGAGATCGGCTTCACCGTGCTGTCGTTGACGGTGTCGCTGATCGCGGTATTCCTGCCGCTGCTCTTGATGCCCGGCGTCACCGGCCGGCTGTTCCACGAGTTCGCCTGGGTGCTGACGATCGCCGTGGCGATCTCGATGCTGGTGTCGCTGACCCTGACACCGATGATGTGCGCCTACTTGCTGAAGCCCGACCAGCTGCCTGAGAGCGAGGATGCGCACGAGCGCCACCTCGCGGCCGGCAAGGTGACCGTGTGGGCGCGCGTGGTCGGCGTGTACGAGCGTTCGCTGGACTGGGTGCTCGACCACCAGCGGCTGACGATCCTGGTGGCGGCGGTCACGGTAGCGGTGACCGTGTTCCTGTACATCGCCATCCCGAAGGGCCTGCTGCCCGAGCAGGACACCGGCATGATCACCGGCGTGGTGCAGGCCGACCAGAACGTGGCGTTTCCGGCGATGGAGCAGCGCACCCGCGCGGTGGCCGAGGCGCTGCGCAAGGATCCGGCGGTGGCCGGCGTGGCCGCGTTCATCGGCGCGGGCACGATCAATCCCACGCTCAACCAGGGCCAGCTCTCGATCGTGCTGAAGGACCGCGGCAAGCGCGACGGCCTCGATGCGATCCTGCCGCGGCTGCAGCAGGAGGTGGCCGGCATTCCCGGCGTGGCGCTGTACCTCAAGCCGGTGCAGGACGTGACGCTGGACAGCCGCGTTTCAGCCACCGAATACCAGTACGCGCTGTCCGACACCAACACCGACGAGCTGGCGAAGTACGCCACCGAGATGACCCAGGCGTTGCGCCAGCGGTCCGAACTGGCCGACGTGGACAACAACCTCGCCGACCAGGGCAACGCGCTCAAGCTCACCATCGACCGCGAGAAGGCCAGCCGCCTCGGCGTGCCGGTGCAGACCATCGACGACACGCTGTACGACGCGTTCGGCCAGCGCCAGATCTCCACCATCTTCACCCAGCTCAACCAGTACCGCGTGGTGATGGAAGTGGCGCCGCAGTTCCGCACCACCACCGGCCTGCTCGACCAGCTCACCGTGCGCGGCAACGGCAACGGTGCGCTCACCGGCTCGACCGCCACCAGCTTCGGCCAGCTGAAGTCCAGCAACTCGGCCACGCCGTCCGGCATCGGCAACACCGGCAACGTGGGCTTCCAGGTCGGCGCCGGCGGCACCATCCCGCTGTCCTCGCTGGTCAGCGCCAAGGTCACCAGCGCGCCGCTGGTGATCAGCCACCAGCAGCAGCTGCCGGCGGTGACGCTGTCGTTCAACGTGGCGCCGGGCTATTCGCTGTCCGATGCGGTGGCGGCGATCCACCAGGTCGAGGCGCAGCTGAAGTTCCCGCCGCAGGTGCGCGGCGAGTTCATCGGCAAGGCGGCGGAGTTCTCCAACAGCCTGGGCGACGAAGTGCTGCTGCTGCTCGCCGCGATCGTGGTGATCTACATCGTGCTGGGCGTGCTGTACGAGAGCTACATCCACCCGCTGACGATCATCTCCACCCTGCCGCCGGCCGGCGTGGGCGCGCTGCTGGCGCTGATCCTGTTCGGCATGGACCTGTCGGTGGACGGCATCGTGGGCATCGTGCTGCTGATCGGCATCGTGAAGAAGAACGCGATCATGATGATCGACTTCGCGATCGAGGCGCAGCGCAAGGGCATGAGCGCGCGCGACGCGATCCACCGCGCCTGCCTGCTGCGCTTCCGCCCGATCATGATGACCACCGCCTCGGCGATGCTGGGCGCGTTGCCGCTGGCGCTGGGCAACGGCATCGGCGCGGAGCTGCGCCGGCCGCTGGGCGTGTCCATCGTGGGCGGCCTGCTGCTGTCGCAGCTGGTGACGCTGTACACCACCCCGGTGATCTACCTGTACATGGAGCGTTTCCAGGATTGGCTGCACGCGCGCCGCGAGCGTCGCCTGCTGGCCCGAGCACAGGCCGGCGGCGTAGCGCATTGACGGGCCGTGGCCTGGCGGGCGCCGCGCACCGGTGTCGTATCCAACGCGGCGAAACGATCAACCGTTTCGCCGCGTGCACGTTGAGCAGGACATGAATCGCAGCATCTCCACCCGCTATCCCCCGCAGCGCCGCCACGGGCGCCGGGCATGAACATTTCCGGCGCCTTCGTCCGCCGCCCGATCGGCACCTCGCTGCTGGCGATGGGCGTGTTCGTGGCCGGCGTGATCTGCTACCTGCTGCTGGGCGTGTCGGCGTTGCCGAACATGCAGTTCCCGGCGATCTTCGTGCAGGCCAGCGAGGCCGGCGCGGACGCCTCGACCATGGCCTCCACCGTGGCCGCGCCGCTGGAGCGCCACCTGGGCCAGGTACCGGGCATCGAGATCATGAACTCGCACAGTTCCGAAGGCAGCACCTTCGTCTTCATGATGTTCAACACCGGCGTGAACCTGGACTCCGCCGCGCGCGACGTGCAGGCCGCGATCAACGCCGCGCTGCCCGACCTGCCCCCCGGCTTGAACGGCACGCCGAGCTACGAGAAGGCGAACCCGAACGACGATCCGATCATCGCGATCGCGCTGACCTCGACCACGCAGTCGGCGGCGCAGCTGTACAACGTGGCCGACACCCTGCTGGCGCAGCGCCTGCGCCAGCTGAAGGGCGTCTCCTCGGTGGACATCGCCGGCGCCGCCACGCCGGCGATCCGTGTCGACGTGAACCTGCGCGCGCTCAACGCAATGGGCATCTCGCCGGACGACCTGCGCAACGCGCTGACGGCCGCCAACGTCACCTCGCCGGAGGGCTTCCTGTCCAACGGCAAGACCACCATGGCGATCAGCGCCACCGCCCAGCTGCATACCGCCGACGAGTTCGCGAGCCTGGTGATCGCGATGAAGAACGGCACGCCGGTGCGCCTGTCCGACGTGGCGCACGTCTACGCCGGCACCCAGGACGCGTACCAGGCGGCCTGGTTCGAGGGCAAGCCGGCGATCCTGATGTACGTCTTCAAGAAGTCCGACGCGAACGTGATTGCCACGGTGGACGAGGTGCGCGCCCAGCTGCCGCTGCTGCACAACTACCTGCAGCCCGGCACCCGGATGACGCCGTTCTTCGACGACACGCCCACCATTCGCGCCTCGCTGCACGAGGTGCAGGCCACGCTGCTGATCTCGCTGGCGATGGTGGTGTTGACGATGGCGCTGTTCCTGCGCCGGCTGGCGCCCACCCTGATCGCCGCGATGACGGTGCCGCTGTCGTTGGCCGGCGGCTTCGTGGCGATGTACGTGCTGGGCTACACGCTGAACAACCTCACCCTGCTCGCGCTGGTGATCGCGATCGGCTTCGTGGTGGACGACGCGATCGTGGTGATCGAAAACATCATCCGCCACATCGACGCCGGCATGACGCGGATGGAGGCGACGCTCGCCGGCGCGAAGGAGATCGGCTTCACCATCGTCTCGATCACCGCCTCCCTCATCGCCGTATTCATCCCGCTGCTGTTCGCCGGCGGCATCACCGGCATGTTCATGCACGACTTCGCGATGACACTGGTGTCGGCGATCGTGATGTCGGCGCTGGTCTCGCTGACCCTTACCCCGGCGCTGTGCGGGCGTTTCCTCAACGGCCACGACCAGCAGGCCGAACCGTCGCGGCTGGGGCGCGCACTGGACTGCTTCCACGCCGGCATGCTGTCGATCTACAGCCGCGCGCTGGCGTTCTCGCTGCGCCACGCGCTGGCGTTCTCGCTGACCCCGTTGGCGCTGATCGTGGCCACGTTCTTCCTGTTCGGCGTGGTGAAGAGCGGCATGTTCCCGCCGCAGGACACCGGCCTGATCTGGGGCCGCGCCACCTCCAGCGCCACCGTCTCCTTCGGGCAGAGCGAGCAGCGCATGCAGCGACTCACGCATATGCTCATGTCCGATCCGGACGTGGCCACCGTGGGCACTCGGCTGGGCAGCAGCAGGCAGGGCGCCAGCGGCTCGTTCAACATCGACCTGAAGACCCGCGGCCAGGGCCGCAAGGACGACACCTTCGCCGTGCTGGCGCGGCTCAGCGCCAAGGCGGCGAAATACCCCGACCTCAACCTGCGCCTGCGCCCACTGCAGGACCTGCCCAGCGCCAGCGGTGGCGGCACCAGCCAGGGCGCGCAGTACCAGATCGGCCTGCAGGGCAACGATCTGGCCGAATTGGAATTGTGGCTGCCGAAGCTGGTGGCCGAGCTGAAGAAGAATCCCAAGCTGCAGGACGTGGGCAGCGACGTGGACGAGGGCGGCCTGCGCCAGAACATCGTGATCGACCGTGCCACCGCGGCTCGGCTCGGCGTGTCGATCGGCGCCATCGACGGCGCGCTGTACGACGCGTTCGGCCAGCGCCAGGTGTCCACCATCTACTCGGACATCAACCAGTACAAGGTGGTGGTGAACGCGCTGCCGAACCAGACCGCCACGCCGGATACGCTGAACCGGGTCTACGTGCGTTCCGGCACGGGCAAGATGGTGCCGCTCACCGCGTTCGCGCACCAGGTGCCGGGGCTGGCGCCCGCGTCGATCACCCACGAAAACCAGTACACCACGATGGATCTCAGCTTCAATCTCGCGCCGGGCGTGAGCATGGGCGAGGCGATGGCGATCGTGCAGGCCACGGTGGCGAACATGCGCATGCCGGGCGACATCAAGCTCAACGTCGGCGGCGACTTCCGCCGTTTCCGGCAGATGCAGAGCGGCATGCTGTGGCTGGTGCTGGCGGCGGTGCTCACCGTCTACATCGTGCTGGGCATGCTGTACGAGAACCTGATCCACCCGGTGACGATCCTGTCCACCCTGCCGGCGGCCGGCGTGGGCGCGCTGATGGCGCTGTGGCTCACCAACACGGAGCTCTCGGTGGTGGCGCAGATCGCGCTGGTGCTGCTGATCGGCATCGTGAAGAAGAACGCGATCATGATGATCGACTTCGCCCTGGTGGCCGAGCGCGAGCACGGCAAGAACCCGCTGGACGCGGTGCACGAAGCCTGCCTGGTGCGCTTCCGCCCGATCATGATGACCACCATGGTGGCGATCCTCGCGGCGCTGCCGATCGCGATCGGCCTGGGCGAGGGCAGCGAGCTGCGCCGTCCGCTCGGCATCGCACTGATCGGCGGCCTGCTGATCTCGCAGAGCCTGACCCTGCTCAGCACGCCGGCGCTGTACGTGGTGTTCTCCTGCCTCGGCGCGCGCTGGAAGGCGTGGCGCGCGCGTCGCGCCGGGCAGGGGCGGGCGACGCCGTTGCGGCTGCCGGGCTGAGCGCGGGCTTCGTTGTCCTCTCGCTCCTGGTGGGAGGGTGGGGTTGTGGTGCTCGCGATGACCTTCCGGTTTGGCACCTGGGCTCGCCTGCGGCGGGCTTTCGGACGCCTACCGCAAGGAACAGAGCGGTTTCGTCCACCTGCCGGTGGCCGAGTTACTTTTCTCTTGCGTGGCCAAGAGAAAAGTAACCCAAAGAGAAGGCCACCCCGCGGCGGCGCTTTCCGTCCATCCATGGACGGAAAGTCCGTGAGTCGTGGCCGGGCTTTTCGGCCGGACTCCTGTCCGGTCGAAAAGGCATCGCCATCCTTGGCGATGCCCGCTGCGCGGCCTTGTCGTCCACGCCTCACCGCCACCGAGGGGCCCCGGGAAGAGCAGCGCGCTCCCAGCGCAGAGGCAACAGCCAGTGCAAAGCAGAGCAGAGCAAAACAGAGCAGAGCGAGAACAAGCAAAGCGAAGCCCGCAAATCTCCGCCCCTCAGTTTCCAGATACGGCGCGGTGTGGCCGCCACGTAGATCGTGTAGGCGGGAGCAGCTCCACCATCCTCGACACCACACGGCTTGTAATTCCGGCGGATTGAACCAGGCTATTTCTCTTGGTTCCTTCTCTTGACTCCGGGCATCCTGCCCTCCGCCCTGCGGGCCAGCTGCGCTGTTCGCCGCCGCTCCTGCGGCGGCGTGGGCCAGTAAAGAGAAGGAACTCGGGCGCCAGGAGGCGTCCGAAAGCCCGCCGCAGGCGAGCCAAGCTGCGGAATCGGAAGGTCGTCGCGAGCACCCAGCCCTCTCCCCGGCCCTCTCCCCAGAGGGGAGAGGGAGAAAAGCTGATTGCGCTAGGCAACCGCCCCCAACCCGTTCCCGAGAAAACGCCACCGCGCCAGCCACCAAGAACAGCGCCGATGCGGCAGCCAGACTGAACGTGCAGCGTCCGCCCCCCGCGCGCAATCGCGCGAGTCCCCCTAAAATGACAGTCCGGCGTCCGCCGGATTGCCAACAGGGGGCATGCGGCATGGTTTGGTTTCCGTCGCGTTTCACGCGCAGCGGCGTGGTGCGGGGCTGCGCGGCGCTGGCCTTCGCGGCCTGCGTGTGGGCGACGGCGTGGCCGGAGCCGGAGCCGTTGCAGAAGTTGTTCGTGCTGGTGCTGATGCTGTGCGTCACCGCTGCATTGCTTTGCGCCACCTTGCGCTTCGCCTTTTCGCTGCTGCTGGGTGGCGGCCTGTTCTTTGCGCTGCGCTTCGTCTCCGACCTCAAGGAGAGCTACCTCGAAACGGCACTGATGCCGGCGGATTTCGTCTACTACGCGCGCTCCAGCCTGATCGCCACACTGCGCCATTACCCGCACCTGTACCTGTTGAGCGTGGGCGTGCTGCTGCTGGTGCCGCTGGTGCTGGTGCTGGCATGGAAACTGGATCGCCCCTTGCTTGCGCAGCGGCGCGGCCGGCGCAGGGCGGCCTGGCGCGTCGGTGGCGTGTTGCTGTGCGCGGCGACGTTCCGCGTGTGCCTGTTGCCGGCAGGGCCGTTCGCCACGCTGCACAACCGCAACGTGTGGGACAAGCTCTCCGACGATGCTCAGCTCACCAACTTCTTCGTCAACCTCAACGATGCCGGCGTGACGATGCCGGCGATGTCCGACGATGCTGCGGCGCAGCGGCAGTGGGGCGCTACCGCGAATGGAGAGCTCGGTGCGCGGCCGGCGCCGTATCCGGACATCGTGCAGGTGCTGGAGGAAAGCACCTTCGATCCCTCGATCTTCACCGCCTGCGACGTACCGGGCTGCAAGTTCGCGATGTTCCAGCGCGATGCGCGCACGCGCGGCACCGGCGTGTTGCGCACGCACACCTTCGGTGGCGGCACCTGGGTCAGCGAGTTCGCCGTACACACCGGACTGCCACAGGACATCTTCGGCAGCGGCGGCATGTACGCGCCCTTCGTGCTGGCGCCGCACGTGCACGATACGCTGCCGGACCTGCTGCGCCGGCTGGGTTATCTCACCATCGCGATCTATCCCACCAACGGCGCCTTCCTCAATGGCCGCGACGCGTATCGCGCCTATGGCTTCGACCATCTCTACGGCGCGGGCGAACTGGGCCTGGACGAGTGGGAGGAAACCGACGAGCAGATGTTCGCCGCGGCCAAGCGCGTCTACGACAAGGTAAAGGAGCCGGGCCAGCCGGTGTTCGTGATGATCCTCACGATCAACCAGCACGGTCCGCACGACGACAACCCGATGAGCAAGCTGCCGCTGCCCTTCCGCGACATGGTGCACGGCTTGTCCGGCAAGGACGAAAGCGCGCTGGATTTCGACACCTACCTGTGGCGCCTGCACGATTCCGACGTGGCGATGCAGGCGCTGGAGCACGACTTCCTCGACCGCGGCGAGCCCACCGTGCTGGTGCATTTCGGCGACCACCAGCCGTCCTTCGACGGCCTGATCCGCCCGCTGGTGCGCACGCTGCCGCCGGCGCTGCAGCCGGAGCGCGACTTCCTCACCTACTACATGATCAAGAGCAACTTCGCCGGCCCACCGCTGCCGAACTACCCTGCGCTCGACATCGCCTTCCTGCCGACCATGGTGCTGCAAGCGGCCGGCCTGCCTGCCGACCCTTATTTCTCCGCCGCCACCGAGCTGCGCGAACGCTGCCAGGGACGTTTCGACGACTGCCCTGACAAGGCGCTGCTCGCCTCCTACTACGCCTGGATCTTCGGGCGACTGCACGTGTACGAGTAGGTGCCCGGCCATCCTGCCGCAAGGTATCCGCGCGTGCTTGCGGCGGCCGTGCCGGCGGCGGCGGCCGCCGCGATCGCCGGCGCCTTGCTGGCGCGGGTGGACCCCGCCTGGCTGTGGCTGCACTGGTTCGGCAAGCCGCTGGCCACGGTGCTGATCTTCGCGCTGGCGTGGCGCGCAGGGCCGGCGGTGTCGCCGCGTTATCGGCGGCTGGTGCTGGCCGGCATCGCCTGTTCGCTGGCGGGCGACGTGTTGCTGATGCTGCCCGGTGACCTGTTCGTGCCGGGGTTGCTCGCCTTCCTGTTTGCGCACGCGTGTTTCATCGCGGCGTTCCTGGGCGACAGCCGCTTCGCCGCGCCAGCGTGGCCGCTGGCGGCCAGCCTGGCCTACGGTGCGGTGAATCTCACGCTGCTTTGGGGCGCCATCGCTGCGCCGCTGCGCACGCCGGTGGTCGTCTATGTAGTGGTGCTGGCCTGCATGGGCGGGCAGGCGGTGGTGCGCGCCCTGGCGATGGCGAGGCATGGGGACGCGCAGGTACCCGCGGCGCGGCTGGCTGCCGGCGGCGCGCTGGTGTTCATGCTGAGCGACAGCGTGCTGGCTTGGGACCGCTTCCGCGGCCCATTGCCTTGGGCCAGCCTGTGGGTGCTGTCGGCGTACTATCTGGCGCTGTGGTGGCTCGCCCGCTCGGTGCAGGGCGCAACGTTCGAGGGTGGGGCGGCATGAACACGCAGGAACTCATCATCACTTGGGCCACGCCGGTGTTCTTCCTGCTGATCGGCATCGAGCTGCTGGTGGCGAAACTGCGCGGGCGCGACGCCTACGCCAGCGATGACGCGATCAACAGCATCGGCCTGGGCGCAATCTCGCAACTGGTGGCGGTGTTCACCAAACTGCTGACGATCGGCATCTACGCGTGGTGCGCGCAGCGCTACGCGCTGTTCAAGCTGCCGGCCGACAGCGTGCCGGTGTGGGTCGGGGCCTTGCTGGGCTACGACTTCTGCTACTACTGGCTGCACCGCATGGGCCACCAGGTAAACATCCTGTGGGCCGCCCACGTGGTGCATCACCAGAGTGAGCGCTACAACCTCTCCACCGCCCTGCGCCAGACCGGCAGCGGCGCGTTGCTGGGCTGGGTCTTCTACCTGCCGCTGGCGATCCTCGGCGTGCCGATCGAGGTGTTCGTGGTGGTAGCGCTGATCGACCTGCTGTACCAGTTCTGGGTGCACACCGAGCAGATCGGCCGGCTGGGCTGGTTCGACCGCGTGTTCTGCTCGCCGTCCAACCATCGCGCCCACCACGCGGTGAACGACCGTTACCTCGACCGCAACTACGGCGGCATCCTGATCCTGTGGGACCGCCTGTTCGGCAGCTTCGTGGAAGAAGACGATGCCGACCCGCCGGTGTACGGCACACGTTCGCCACTGCGCAGCTGGAACCCCTTGTGGGCGAACGCGGAGGTGTACTGGCGCACCGCCCAGGATGCTTGGCACGCACGGCGCTGGCGCGACAAGCTTCTTGTGTGGATCAAGCCGCCGGGCTGGCGCCCCGCCGACGTGGCGGCGCGTTTCCCCAAGCCAGCTTTCGTGATGCCCACCGAGCGCTACGAGCCGCCGCTGGCCGCGCCGCTGAAGCTCTACGTGCTGCTGCAATTCGCACTGCTGCTGGGCATGACCACCCAGTTCCTCGGCATGGCGGGCAGCGCCGACCTGCCGACGCTGCTGTTCTACGCGACCTACCAGCTGGCCGGCCTGTGCGTGCTGGGCGCCTTGATGGAAGGTCGGCGCTGGGCATGGTGGGCCGAGGGCTTGCGCGTGCTGGCCACCGCGATGTTGACGTTGGCCAGCGGGCGCTGGTTCGGCATCGGCCATCTGGACGGCCGGATCGCGCTGGCGATCGCACTGGTGTTCGGCGCCAGCGCACTCGCCTTGCCTTGGCTGCGCGGCGGCGCAACACCTGCACGGGCGCGGGCCGCATGACCCTCGGCCCATGACATAGGCCCGATTCGCAGCAATCATCCGGGCTTTTCGCCTCGAATGCTTTCCGCGGACCAGATTCCTGCGGCAGGGATTCGTTATGATCCGCCGGTTTCCCGCAGGAATGAGCCCATGCGTTTTCTGAGCCGAATGCTCCGCCACAAGTCCGTGGAACAGCTGCAGAGCGAGGCCGGGCAGCGCGGCGATTTCCGCCGCGTGCTGGGGCTGTGGCAGCTCACCGCGATCGGTATCGGCGGCATCATCGGCGTGGGCATCTTCGTGCTGGCGGGGCAGCAGGCGGCGATGAACGCCGGCCCCGCGGTGGCGCTGTCCTTCCTGATCGCGGGCGCGGGCAGCGCCTGCGCCGCGCTGTGCTACGCGGAGTTCTCCGGGCTGATCCCGGTGACCGGCAGCGCCTACACCTACGGCTACGCGGTGCTGGGTGAGTTCGTGGCCTGGATCATCGGCTGGGACCTGCTGCTGGAGTACGCGCTCGTGGTCGCGGTGGTGGCGATCGGCTGGTCGGGCTATGTGCAGGTGCTGCTGGCGTCGGCGGGCGTGCACCTGCCGGAGTGGGCGCAGCAGAGCATGAGCGCGCAGACCATGCAGTACTGCCTGCAACAGGTCTTCGGCGTGCACGGCGGCCACGCCATCACGGCGCCAAGCGACGGCCATCGCTTCAACGTGATCGCCGCCGGCGTGTCGCTGGCGGTGGCGCTGCTGCTCACCGTGCGGATGGAGTGGGGCGCGCGCTTCAACACCGCGATCGTGGCGATCAAGGTGATCGGCGTGCTGCTGGTGATTGGCGTGGGCGCGTTCTTCATCCATGCCGCGAACTGGCATCCATTCGTTCCGCCGCGGCTTTTCGACGCGCAGGGCGTGGGCCATTTCGGCTGGGCCGGCGTGCTGACCGGCGCCAGCGTGGTGTTCTTTGCGGTGTTCGGCTACGACACGCTGACCACCGCGGCAGAGGAGGCGAAGCATCCGCAGCGCGACCTGCCGCGCGCGGTACTGCTGTCGCTGGCGGTGGCGATGGTTCTGTACATCGCGGTGTCGATGGTGCTCACCGGCATCACCCACTACAGCAACTTGAGCGGCGACGCCTCGGTGTCGCAGGCCTTCGAGGCGATCGGCCTGCACTGGGTGAGCGTGGCGATCGCGGTGGCCGCAGTGGTCGGCGTCACCAGCGTGCTGTTCGCCTTCATGCTGGGCGCGGCGCGCATCTGGTTCGCGCTGGCGCGCGACGGCCTGCTGCCGGCGTGGTTCGCCAAGGTGAGCCCGCGTTTCGGCACGCCGGCGCGGCCGACCCTGATCCTCGGCGTGTTCACCGCGATCGTGGCAGGCCTGCTGCCGATCGGCGAGGTGGCCGAGCTGGTCAACATCGGCACGCTGAGCGCCTTCATCATCATCTGCACGGCGGTGCTGGTGCTGCGCATCCGCAAGCCGCAGCTGCCGCGCAGCTTCCGCATGCCGTGGATCGCCGTGCTGGCGCCGCTGGGCGTGGCGTTCTCGCTGCTGCTGATCTTCGGCCTGCCATGGCCGGACGCCACCGGCTGGCAGCGCATCGGCGGCCTGCCCGCGATCACCTTCGAGCGCTTCGTGATCTGGATGGCGCTGGGCTGCCTGATCTACTTCGGCTACGGCATGCGGCACAGCAAGCTGGAACGGGGCGGCTGAGCGATTTCAACGTGCGCATGCACCGGCTTCGTGGCCGGTGCGATGCCCGATCCGGGAAAGGGACATGTCATGCAGGAGCCGGGAGAGTTGTCAGGCGAATCCGCTGCGGTCTGCGCCAACTGCGGCGCCCCGCTGGGTGGAGAGTATTGCCAGTCTTGCGGCGAACGCCGGTTGCATCCGGACGAGCACACGCTGCGGCACGTCGCCGGCGAGTGGTTCGAGGCGTTCTCGCATGGCGAAGGCCGCCTGCTCAATTCGCTGCGTACGCTGCTGTTCAAGCCGGGCGAGCTGACGCGCGAATACTTCCGCGGGCGCCGTGTGCCCTACACGCGGCCGGTGGCGCTGTTCTTCGCGGTGAACCTGCTGTATTTCCTGCTGGCGGCTCTACAGACCTTCAACACATCGTTGAATACCCAGCTGGAGATAAGTCCGCTCGCCGAGCTCAAGCAGGTCCTGGTCATGCGCCATGTGGCCGGCGCACCCATCGGCAGCGCGGAGAGCGCCTTGCTGGCAGACGACTACTGGCACTCGCAGAATCCTTCCGCGGTGAACGCCCGCAAGAGCGCCGGGCCATCCGCCGCGGCATCGGTGAGCGGCATCGTGCCTGCTCGGGACGCCAGGGTGTTCGCGGCCTTGCAGAGTTACGGCAAGCGCTACGACGAACGCACCGACGGTTTGTCGCGCGCGCTCGTGATCGCGCTGGTGCCGATGCTGGCGTGCTGGCTGTGGCTTGCGCTGGTGCCGTGGCGGCGCGGCCTGGCCGAGCTCTCCATCTTCGCCACCCACACATGGGGGGCGCTGTTGCTGATCCTGCTGGTCTTCGGTTGGGCATGGAAGGGCCTGGCGAAAGCGATGCTGTGGTACCGGGGGGAGTTGCCGGCGTTCCTGCAGACCGACCTTTACGGCAGCGCAGTGCTGGGCGTGCTGATGCTGGTCTATGTCTATTGCGCGCTGCGGAACAATTTCCGGTTCACGTGGGTGGGCAGCACGGTCCTGTGCATCTGGACGATGGCGGGCCTGTACCTGTCGCTGGAGCTGTACCGCGTGCTGCTGTTCTTCGTGACGGTGTACGCGCTGCACTGAACTTGCCAGCGCAAAATCGTGCGCAGCTTGCGCGTGACCTCTGGCAGGGTGCCGCGCGCGCATCGCGATCTACCATCGCCCGGTCACCCGCCGCTCGCCACCACGACGAACGACGCGTTCCTGCCGGCAGCGCGGCTCCCGCGTAGGCCGGCGCCTGCCCGGAGCCACCCCGTGAATCGTCATACCTTCCGTTTCAGCCTGGTCGCCGCCGCGGTGGTCGGGGCGCTTTCGCTGTCCGCCGCCGCCACGGCGCAGGATGCCCGCCATGCCGCACCGCTCGACCAGCCGTATGCCGGCATGCTTGCGGTGAATGTGGACCTCACCGGTGCGCCGAAACGGATGTTCCGCGTGCACGAGACGATCCCGGTGAAGCCGGGACAGCTCACCCTGCTGTATCCGGAATGGATTCCCGGCGAGCACGCGCCCTCGGGCCCGATCCAGAACGTGGCGGGGCTGATCGTCACCGCGAACGGCAAGCAGCTGGCGTGGCGCCGCGACCTGCGCGACATGTACGCGATCCATCTCGACGTGCCGGCGGACGCGAGCCAGCTCGACCTCTCGTTCCAGTTCCTCTCGCCGGGCGACGGCGAGGGCAGCCTGTTCGGCGCGAGCGCCTCGTCCACGCCGAACCTGGTGGACATCGAATTCAACCAGGTGACGTTCTACCCGGCCGGCTACTACTCGCGGCAGATCCAGATCCAGCCCACCGTGCAGCTGCCCGCCGGCTGGAAGTTCGGCACCGCGCTCGAGGTGGCCAGCCAGAGTGGCGGCACCGTGCAGTTCAAGCCGGTGAGCCTCAATAACTTCGTGGATTCGCCGCTGATCGCGGGCGAGTACTTCAACCGCGTGGACCTGTCGCCGGGCGCGAAGGTGCCGGTGCACCTCAACGTGGTGGGCGACGGCGCGAAGGACGTGAAGCTCACCGACAAGCAGCTGGAACAGCAGCGTGCGGTGGTGAAGCAGACCAACTTGCTGTTCGGCGCGCACCACTACAGCCACTACGACTTCCTGCTCACCTTGTCCGACCACACCGGCCACTTCGGGCTGGAGCACCACCAGTCCAGCGACGACCGCCTGCCGGCCGACTCCTTCACCAACGACAGCATGCATACGCTGGCGGCCAGCCTGATGCCGCACGAATTCGTGCATTCGTGGAACGGCAAGTTCCGTCGCCCCGCCGACCTGTGGACGCCGAACTTCAACGTGAAGATGCAGGACGACCTGTTGTGGGTGTACGAGGGCCTCACCGACTACTGGTGCAGCGTGCTCACCGCGCGCGCCGGCCTGTGGACGCCCGAGCAGTTCCGCGACACGATGGCGGACATCGACGCGTCGATGAGCGAGCGCACCGGCCGCGCCTGGCGCTCGCTGCAGGACACCGCCGACGCCGCGCCGCTCACCTACTACGGCGGCGGCGGCTGGGCCAACTGGCGCCGCGGCACCGATTTCTATCCGGAGGGCCAGCTGCTGTGGCTGGACGTGGACACCAAGCTCCGCGAGCTGTCCGGCGGCAAGCATTCGCTGGACGATTTCGCGCATGCGTTCTACGGCATGGACAACGGCAGCTACGTCACCAAGACCTACACCTTCGACGACGTGGTGAACACGCTGAACCAGGTGCAGCCGTACGACTGGGCGAAGTTCCTGCGCGCGCGGCTGGACTACACCGGC